>JAEEGJ010003574.1_pt1 | contig 58321 bp, 61 predicted proteins | sample 8958761 | NCBI WGS metagenome assembly JAEEGJ01 (sample SAMN16246546, study PRJNA631951) | gut metagenome | biome: gut microbiome; feature: rumen; material: RS-attached | host: Bos | place: Iran: Karaj | collected 2018-10 | reverse complement strand
AATTAAATGATTATATAGAATATCTATTTAATTATATGAATATAAAAGATTCAGTTATATCTATAATTATTGTAGATAATGATTATATTCATAAAATTAATAAAGAGTATAGAGGTATTGATAGAGAAACAGATGTTATATCATTTGCACTTGAAGAAGGAGAAACAATTGATGAACCTGTTAAAACTTTGGGAGATATTTATATATCAATAGATAGAGTATATGAACAAGCTAAAGAATATGGTCATTCAGTAAAAAGAGAATTATTCTTCTTAGTAACACATGGTTTTCTTCATTTACTTGGATATGATCATATGAATAAAGATGATGAAGAAAAAATGTTTTCTCTTCAAGAAAAAATATTAGATAGTTATGGAGTAAAAAGAGTATGAAAGTAGGAGTAGTATCAATCGTAGGTAGACCTAATGCGGGCAAAAGTACTTTACTTAATGCAATCATTAAAGAAAAGGTATCTATAACATCAGATAAACCACAAACAACTAGAAATAATATACAAGGTATATATAATGATGAAGAATCACAAATAGTATTTATAGATACTCCTGGAGTACATAAACCAGTAAATAAATTAGGTAAATTTTTAAATAATGAAACATATAGTGTATTTGATACAGATATTATATTATTCTTAGTAGATTCATCTAAACCATTTGGTAAGGGAGATGAATTTATCTTAGATAAAATAAAAGAATATGATTCAAAAGTATTCTTAGTATTAAGTAAAATAGATAAAGTTAAAAAAGATGAATTATATGATTTAATCATGTCTTATAAAGACAAATATAATTTTGATGAAATAATACCAGTATCAGGATTAAAAGATAATAATGTAGAGGAATTACTTAATGTAATTAAATCTTATTTAAATGAAGGAACACCATATTATGCTAATGATTTATATACAGATCAAAGCGTTAAATTTATGGTATCTGAAATTATAAGAGAAAAAATATTTAGAAAAACTGATAAAGAAATACCATATTCTACTACAGTAATTATAGAAAATTATGATGAAAATAAATCTAGGGTAGTTATTAATGCATGTATAGTTGTAGAAAGAGATGCAGTTAAAAAGATAATTGTAGGCAAATCTGGTTCTATGATTAAAGAAATTGGTATTAATGCTAGAGAAGATATAGAAAAATTAGTAGGTAAAAGAGTAGATTTAGAATTATTTGTTAAGACAGTAAATAATTGGAGAGATAAAGATAAATTACTAGCAGAACTAGGTTTTGATAAAAAAGATTTTGAATAAGGTGATACCTTGAGAATAGAAAAAGTAAATGGAATAATTCTTAATGAAAGAAGTTATAAAGAAAGTTCTAAAATATTAGATATTATAACTAAAGAATATGGAATTATTGGAGTAATAGCTAAAGGTAGTAAGAATTTAAAGAATAAACTTAGAAGTTATACTACTAAGCTTACCTATGCAGAATTTCAAATAAGTTATAAAGAAGGTAAATTAAGTACTTTAATTGATGCCTCTATAATAGATCCATTCCTAGAAATTAGAAAAGATTTATTAAAAATAAGCTATGCATCATTCATGCTTGATTTAACTTCACAAGTATTAAAAGAAAATGAAAATAAAAATATATATGATATATTAGTATCTTGTTTATTAAAAATAAATGAAGGGATGGATCCAGAAGTAATGTGCCATATACTAGAACTTAAATACTTATCATATATTGGTGTAGCTCCTAATCTTGAAACTTGCTCTGTATGTGGTAAATCTAAAGTGGTAACTTTATCTGCATCACATGGAGGGTTTGTTTGTTTAGAACATCAAACTAATGAAAGAATAGTAGATCCTAAAACACTAAAAATTATTAGAATGTTATATCTTATAGATATTGATAAAATATCTAAAACAGATGTATCTGATAAGATAAAAAAAGAAATAGATGCATTTGTTGATGAATATTATGATAGATATACAGGATACTATCTAAAAACTAAAGAATTCCTAAATGATATTAAATATAAAAATCTACAATAATGTAGATTTTTTGATTTTTTATGATATAATTTTTATGATAGAGGTGAATATATGTATATATATTTATTATTATTCTTTTTACTTGGAGTATTATGTAGTTTCTTTATAGAAATACTTGGATATAGATTGCCTATTGGAGAATATATATTTAAGAAATCTACATGTGATAAATGTAATCATGAATTAAAATTATATGAAAAAATACCTATTATTTCTTTTATAATTCAAAGAGGAAGATGTAATTATTGCCATCAAAGGATATCTAAATTATATCTATTTATAGAGATATTATCCGGTATATTATTTGCATTAACATATTTATCATTTCAAGAATCTGGTATATTAAAATTAGTATTTGGTTTATTATTTATAACATCTTTAATAATTATATGTTTTAGTGATACTAAATATATGATTATATCTGATGAAGTATTAATAGTATTTTCATCGATTATATTACTTTTAAAACTATTTATAGGATTTTATAATGAAGAAATATTAAATCTAATGGATTTAGGATATGCTCTAATAGATATAGTAATTGATGTAGTAATTGTATATTTAATTATGTTTGCTATTAAAAAGATAGGAGATTTAGTATTTAAAAAAGAATCTCTTGGTAAAGGTGATCTTAAAATGATGGCATATATTGCAATAGTAATGAATTTTAAATTATGTATTGTAATTATATTCTTAGCATCATTTATAGCACTTCCTTTTGCAATAATATCTAATCTTAAGAAAGATAAACCAATGCTTCCATTTGGGCCATGTCTTGCTATTGCTACTATGATATTGTTTTTATTACAAGTAGATTTTAATTCTTTACTAGAATTAATTCATTAAGTATTAAGTAAAAACTTAATACTTTTTTTATTTTATGTTATAATTTTTATAGGTGAATAATTATGCATATGGAAGACGTAGATATTTCTAAAATATCTCCAATGATGAAACAATATATAGAAACTAAAAAGAATAATATGGACTCTATATTATTCTTTAGAATTGGAGATTTTTATGAAATGTTCTTTGAAGATGCAGCTATAGCATCAAGAGAATTAGAATTAACTTTAACAGGTAAACAATGTGGTTTAGAAGAAAGAGTACCAATGTGTGGTGTTCCTTTTCATGCTGCTAATATATATGTAGATAAACTAGTAGAAAAAGGATATAAAGTATCTATTTGTGAACAAGTAGAAGACCCTAAAACTACTAAAACTCTTGTTAAAAGAGATATAGTACAAGTAGTATCATCAGGTACTGTAATGAATAGTGAATCACTTGATGAAGGATCTAATAACTATATAGGTACAATACTAGATATTAAATATGCATATGTAATAACATTTAGTGATTTAACTACTGGAGAAATTAATTCATTTATAATAGAACATGATCCTGAAAAAGTAGTTAATGAAATAATCGAAAGAAATATAAAAGAAGTAGTTATAGATACAGACTTTGATAGAACTATTCTAGATAAAGCTAGAAAAAGATACAATATAACTATATCTATTTATAATAATAAAGACTTAGAAAATAACTATGATTATATATATGAAGATATTGAAGATGAAAGAATAATTGAATCAATAAAAAAACTATTATCTTATTTTGAAAATACTCAAAAAAGAAGTATAGATCATTTACAAAAAGTAAATATAGTAAATGAAAATTCATTCCTTAGAATGGATATTAATACTAAAAGAAATCTTGAACTGGTAGAAAATATTAGAACTAAAGAAAAGAAATATTCATTACTTTGGTTAATAGATAAAACTAAGACTGCACCTGGTGCAAGAAGACTTAAAAACTTAGTATTAAATCCTTTAATAGATATAAATGAACTAAATAAAAGATATGATAAGATTGAAAAATTATCTAATGAATTTATTCTTAAAGATGAACTTAGAGAATCACTTGATAGAGTTTATGACTTAGAAAGATTAGTAGGTAAAATAGGATATGGATCTGCTAATGCTAGGGATTTACTTCAATTAAAAGTATCTCTTTCTACCTTACCTAAGATTAATGAAATTATGAAGAAATTAGGTTTCGGTGAAATAAATGAATTTAAAGATTTATATGAATTACTAGAGAAATCTATTTATGAAGATGCTCCAATTACTTTAAAAGAAGGATATTTAATCAAAGAAGGATATAATAAAGATCTTGATGAATTAAAGAATTCTAGAAAGAATAATAAAGATTTTGTACTTTCTTTAGAGGAAGAAGAAAGAAAAAGGACAGGAATTAAGACTTTAAAAGTAGGATTTAATAAAGTATTTGGATACTATATTGAAGTATCTAAGGGTGCTATGAAAGATATTAAACCAGAATTTGGATATGAAAGAAAACAAACATTATCTACTGGGGAAAGATATATAACTCCTGTATTAAAAGAAAAAGAAGCATTAATACTTCATGCAGAAGAAAAAATTATTCAAATAGAATATGATTTATTTATAGAAATAAGAAATAAAATTAAAGAATATATACCAGATCTTCAAGATTTATCTAAAGTAATATCTGATATAGATGTATTACAGTCTCTATCAGTAGTAGCAGAAGAAAATAATTTTGTAAGACCTAAACTTAATAAAGATAATATTATTGATATTAAAGAAGGTAGACATCCTGTTATAGAAAAAGTAATGAATGGAGAGTTTACTCCTAATGATATATACTTTGATAAAGATGATATAGTTATGCTTATAACAGGCCCTAATATGGCCGGTAAATCAACATATGAAAGACAAATGGCTATTATTAGTATTCTTGCTCAAATAGGTTCATTTGTACCTTGTAAAGAGGCTAATATACCTATATTTGATAGAATATTTACAAGAATAGGAGCTTCAGATGATTTAGTATCTGGATCATCAACATTCATGGTAGAAATGGAAGAAGCTAATAATGCAATAATGCATGCTACTAAAAATAGTTTAATATTATTTGATGAATTAGGAAGAGGTACTGCTACATATGATGGTATGGCACTTGCAGCAGCTATAATTGAATATATTCATGATAAAGTAGGAGCTAAAACATTCTTCTCAACTCACTATCATGAATTAACAGACTTAGATCAAAGATTAAAACATTTAAGAAATGTACATGTATCTGCAATCGAAGAAAATGGTAATGTAACATTCTTGCATAAAATAAAAGAAGGATCTATTGATAAATCATATGGACTTCATGTAGCAAAACTTGCTAAATTACCAGATTCTTTATTAAAAAGAGCAGATGAAATATTAAAATCATATGAAAGTACATCAAAGAAGGAAAAAGTAATAGAACTTACTCTTCCTTTGGTAGAAGAACGTAAAGAATCAAAAACACTTAATAAATTAAAAGAATTAGATGTTCTTAATATAACTCCAATGGATGCTTTAAATACATTATTTGAGTTAAAAAAAGAAGCTAATGAAGAAGAAAAAGATTAATATAGGAGGTATTTATGTATATTAATAATAAACTTTTAATAGGTAAAAACAATGATAAAGAAGTATGTTTATTACCTAGTATGGCTAATAGACATGGTCTAATTACTGGTGCTTCTGGTACTGGTAAAACTATAACTTCTAAAGTAATGGCAGAAAGTTTTTCTGATTTAGGTGTACCTGTATTTATGGCAGATGTTAAAGGTGATTTAGCAGGTACTGCAGTAACTGGAGAAATGAATGATAATATTGCTAAGAGAGTTAGTAATCTTAAATTAGATAATTTTGAAGTAAAAGAATTTCCTGTTAGATTTTGGGATGTTTATAGACTAAATGGACACCCAATTAGATTTAAAGTATCTGATGTAGGAGTAAATGTATTATCTATTATGCTTGGTCTTTCTGAAGCTCAAGAAGGTGTTTTAAATATAGTATTTAAAGTATCTGAAGATAAAAACTGGGATTTAGATACACTTGATGATTTAAAACAAGCTTTAAATAGAGTTGGTGAAATAAGAAATGAACTTACTACAACATATGGTAATGTTACTACTCAAAGTGTTGGAGTAATTCTTAGAAGCCTTAGTGTACTTGAAAATCAAGGATTATCTAAGTTCTTCGGAGAACCAGAACTAAATATTCATGATTTAGTATCAATAGATAATAATGGCAAAGGAATTATTAATATACTTGATGCAGTTGAATTATATAAAAATCCAGATTTATATTCTGCAGTTATGCTTTGTTTACTAACTAGATTATATGATTCAATGCCAGAAGTTGGAGATTTAGATATACCAAAAATAGTATTCTTCTTTGATGAAGCTTACTTTCTATTTAGAGAAATGCCTCCATATAGATTAAAACAAGTAGAAAAAATAGTTAGATTGATTAGATCTAAAGGTATAGGTTTATACTTTATTTCTCATTATACAACTGATATACCAGCAACAGTTTTAGATCAACTTGGTAATAGAGTTCAACATAATTTAAGAGCATATACACCAGCAGATCAAAAAATAGCTAAAGCTGCAGCAGATTCATTTAGAACTAATCCTAAGTTCAAGACATATGATACTATACTTGAACTTGGTACTGGAGAAGCAATAGTAAGTTTTCAAAATGAAAAAGGTGAACCTGAAGTATGTGAAAGAGTATTTATATTACCTCCACAAAGTAAAATTGGTGTAATTGATGATATGACTAGAAATAGAATTATTAATCAAAGTCCACTTGCAGGTAAATATGATGAAGATATTAATGATAGATCAGCTTCTGAAATAATTAATGAGACTAGAGAAAAAGAAAATATAGAAAAAGAAGAAATAAATAAAGAAAAAGAAGAAGCTAAAAGATTAAAAGAAGAAGAAAAAGCTAAAGCACTTCAAGAAAAAGAAAAAAATAGACAAGAAAGAGAAAAGAAAAATACACCTCAGTATAAACTAGGTAAAAAAGTAGTAAATAAAACTACTGATAAACTATTAAATAGAATTATTAATAAAGTATTAAAGAGTTTATTTAAATAGAATAGAAAGGATTATAATTTGAAAAACAAATTATTATTAGCAATTATATTATTAATATATATAATAGTTCCTATTTTAATACTGTGTAATAATTATTTATATGATATAAAATTTTACTTATTAACAGGTATAGGAATATTTATATTTTTATTAATGAAATTGTTTAAAGTTAAAAATAATGAACTTGGAATAACTAAAGTTAATTTATTTAAATCTATTAAAAGAAATTTAATATTAATAGCAATATGTATAATAATAGTATTGATTCTTAAATTATTACATCTAGATAAATATAATCCTAATGAAACATTATTATTTTATATATTTTATGTATTTATATCTTGTCCAATACAAGAATTTCTATATAGAGGAGTTTTTGGATATTTTGATATAAATAGCAAATATAATTATATATGGATAATTATATCTAGTTTATGTTATTCATTTGTTCATATAATATATAGAGATATTTTAACTTGTGTATTAACATTTATTATAGGAATAATATTATATATATTTTATAAAAAAGATAAAAACCTATGTGGTGTTATATTAACTCATATGGTTTTAGGAATAGTAACTATAGTATTAGGTATAATTAATTAATAAATAAGTCTTCATATTGGAGACTTTTTTTGATATAATTAAAGAGGTGATGAAATATGAATAGAACTGAATTAAGAAAGAAAATTATGACTATTTTATATCAAATATTTCTTTATGAAGCATCTAATATAGATTATAAAGTTGAAGATGTTATTAAAGAAGTATGTGAAGTTGATAATGATTTTGTTGATGAAATGGTACATGGTGTTTTAGAAAACAGAAATGATATAGATAAAATAGCTAATAAGAATCTTAAAGATTGGACTATTGATAGACTTGGTAAAATAGATGGAGCAATACTAAGAATGGGTATATATGAATTATGCTATACTGATACTCCAGAAATAGTAGCTATTAATGAAGCTGTTGAACTTGCTAAAGAATATAGTGATGATAAAGTAAAAGATATGATTAATGCAGTACTTGATAAAATTTATCATGGAGATAATAAAGATGAATAATGATTATATAACAGTTGGAGCTTTAACTCGTTATATAAAGTATAAATTTGATAATGATGCTAATTTACAAAATATTGCTATTAAAGGTGAAATATCTAACTTTAAGAGACATTCTAGAGGACATTTTTATTTCACTATTAAAGATGAAGAAAGTAGAATTAGTGCAATTATGTTTGCTTCTCAAACTAAAAGCGTACAGTTTGAACCGATTGATGGTACTAAAGTATTAGTTAGAGGAAGAATTAGTGTATTTCCATCTACTGGTAATTATCAAATATATGTAGATGAAATGATTGAAGATGGAGTAGGTAATCTATATGCTTTATATGAAAAGTTAAAAGCAGATCTTAAAAAAGAAGGATTATTTAATCCTGAACATAAAAAAGAAATACCTAAAATTCCTAAAAGAATTGGTATTATTACAGCTCCTACAGGTGCAGCTATAAGAGATATAATTTCTACTATTAATAGAAGATATCCATTATGTGAAGTAATTCTTTTCCCATCTTTAGTACAAGGTAAAGAAGCTAAGGATGATATAGTTAGAAATATTAAACTTGCTGATACTTATGATTTAGATACATTAATTGTAGGTAGAGGTGGAGGTTCTATTGAAGATTTATGGGCATTTAATGAAGAAATAGTAGCTAGAGCTATATATGAGTGTAATACACCTGTAATTAGTGCTGTAGGTCATGAAATAGACTTTACAATTGCTGATTTTGTTGCAGATAAAAGAGCAGAAACTCCTACAGGAGCAGCAGAAATAGCAGTGCCTTCTAAAGCTGATTTATTAAAATTAATAAGTCAATTAGAAATAAGATCTAGTAAAAATATGAATAATATATTAGATACTAATAAAAAGATATTAGATAGAATTAAATCTAGTTATATACTAAGTAATCCAATGAGTATATATGAAATAAAAGAACAAAAACTAGATAACTTAATAGATAAAACTAATACTATTATTAATTTATATATGAATAATAAGAATAATAAATATTCTAATTTAATTAATAAACTTAGTGTATTAAATCCTCTAAATACTTTAAAAAGAGGTTATTCTATTAGTAAAATAGATAATAAAGTAATTAGTGATATAAAAGATGTAAAAGTTAATGATACATTAAATATAAAAGTATCTAATGGAGAAATAATTAGTACTGTAAAGGAGATTAAAAATGAGTAAAGAATTAAGTTTTGAAGAAAAATTAAATAAACTTGAAGAAATAGTATCAGAATTAGAACAAGGTAATATTGATCTAGATGATGCTATTAATAAATATACTGAAGCTATGAAATTAGCTAAAGAATGTTCTAAAAAATTAGATGATGCTACTAAAGCAGTTAATAAAATATTAAATGCTGATGGTAAATTAGAAGATTTTAAAGAATTAGAAAAAGAAGAAGAATAATCTTCTTTTTTTATTGTAAACATATTGAAAAACATTGACTTTTATATATAAAAATGTTATTATTATAACGTTTGTAATGCCTTAATTGGCTTACAACCGCACGAAAATGGTTATAAAACGTAAGTTACCTATTAGGCGAGTCTTAAGAAAATTATAAAGGAGGCGTTAAAATGAAAGCTATAATTGAAACTGGTGGTAAACAATATACAGTTACTGAAGGCGATACTATTTATGTAGAAAAATTAGACGTTGAAGAAGGTAAAACTGTTAAGTTTACTAATGTACTTATGCTAGGTGATGTTATTGGACATCCTTATGTAGAAGGTGCTGTAGTTACTGGTGAAGTTGTTAAACAAGGAAAACAAAGAAAAATTAGAATATTTAAATATATTCAAAAGAACAACTTCAGAAAAAGACAAGGTCATAGACAACCATATACTCAAGTAGTTATTAAATCTATAAAATAAGGATTTTGCTATGATAAAAGTCGAATTAAAAGATAATCTAATTACTATTAAAGGTCATGCAGGATATGATGATAAAGGAAAAGACATTGTATGTGCTTCTGTATCATCTATAGTTATTACTACTATTAATGCAATAATTGAAATTAATCCTGATGCTATAGATTATAGTGATTTAGATAATGAAATTATTATTAGAAAATTAAAAGAAGATGAAATAGTAAATAAATTACTTAATAATATGATACTTCTTTTAGAAAATCTTGAAAAAGATTATAAAGATTATATAAAAATTATAAGGAGGTAATATCATGATTAGAATGATTTTAGATATACAAAAATTCGCACACGTTAAAGCTCAAGGTTCTACTCATAACGGAAGAGATTCTGCTGGTAGAAGACTAGGTGCTAAAGCTAGTGATGGTGAAGTTGTTTCTGCTGGTTCTATTTTATATCGTCAAAGAGGAACTAAAATTTATCCAGGAACTAATGTAGGTATGGGTACTGATCATACTTTATTTGCTAAAGTAACTGGAACAGTTAAGTTTGAAAGAAAAGGTAAAGATAAGAAACAAGTTAGTGTATACGAAGCATAAAAATATCATCATGTGATGATATTTTTTTAAATATATAGTAAAATAAAAATGAGGTGTGTTATGAGATATAACGTTGTAAAAAATGCTAGTGAAATAATTGATGATAGCAAAATATTAGTTAGAAATCCTGAAAAGAATATAGGTAATTGGTCTAGTGTATTTGGTAATAATAATCCAATTATGCTTGAACTAGGTATGGGTAGAGGTAGTTTTATAATAGGTATGGCTATGAAATATCCAAATCTTAACTTTATAGGATTAGAACTAGATAAAAATCAAATTGCATATGCTTTAAAACAAGCAAATAATTATAAATTAAATAACTTAAAGATGATTCATGCTAATGCAAGTGACTTAGCTAATATATTTAAGAAAGATATAAATACTATATATCTTACTTTCTCTGAACCTTGGCCTAAAAAACAAGATGAAAGAAAGAGATTTACTCATGAAAGTTATTTAAGAATATATGATAGAGTATTTAGAAAAGATAAACATATTATATTAAAGACTGATAATAAAATATTATTTGCATCAGCTTTAGAAAGTTTAAGTAAATATTGGTATACATTTAATAGAGTTAGTATGGATTTACATAATGATGAAAGAAAAATAGATAATGTAATGACTGACTTTGAAAAACAATATTTTAAAGAACATAGACAAATATATTATGTTGATGCATCTTTTAAGAATTAAGGGGTGATAATATGTTCGTAGATGAAGTAGTACTTAAAGTTAAAGCTGGTGACGGTGGTAATGGATGTACTAGTTTTAGAAGAGAAAAATATGTACCTATGGGTGGACCAAATGGTGGTAATGGAGGTAAAGGATCCTCTATTATCTTTAAAGTAGATAAAGGTCTTCATACTCTTTTAGATTTAAAATATCAAAAAGAAATAAAAGGTAAAAAAGGAGAAAATGGTAAAGGTAGCAATAAATTTGGTGCTATGGCAGAAGATATATATGTTAAAGTACCACTAGGAACTGTTATTAAAGATACTGATACAGGCCTAATAATTGCTGATTTAACCAAAGAAAATGATGAAGTAGTAGTAGCTAAAGGTGGAAGAGGTGGAAGAGGCAATGCTGCCTTTAAAACACATGCTAATACTGCCCCTAATTTCTCTGAAAATGGTGAACCAGGAGAAGAAAAAGCTTTAAAAATAGAATTAAAAATGCTAGCAGATGTAGGATTAGTTGGATTACCTTCAGTAGGTAAATCTACATTCTTATCTAAAATAAGTGCAGCTAAACCTAAAATAGGAGCATATCACTTTACAACATTAAGTCCAAATCTTGGTATGGTTAAAACTAAAGATGGTAGATCTTATGTAGTAGCAGATCTTCCAGGGCTTATAGAGGGAGCTTCTGAAGGTGTAGGCCTTGGTGATAAATTCTTAAGACATATTGAAAGAACTAGAATAATAGTACATATAGTAGATATGTCTGGTATTGAAGGAGATCCATATGATAATTATTTAGTTATTAGAAATGAACTTAATAGTTATTCAGAAAAATTAACTAAAAAAGAAGAAATAATAGTAGCTAATAAAATGGATATGCCTGATTCAGAAGAAAATTTAAAAGAATTTAAGAAAAAAGTTAAAAAAGATGTATATGAAATAAGTGCTATTAATAATACTGGTATTGATGATTTATTAATAGTAATTGCTAATAAATTAGATGAAATATTTTCTGAAGATTTATATACTGAAGATGAAATAGAAAGCCATATTTTATATAAATTTAAAGAAGAACAACCATTTACTATTACTAAAGAAGATGATGTTTATGTTATTCATAGTGATAGAATAGAAAAATTATTTAAAATGACTAAATTTACTGATGAAGGTGTTAGAAGATTTTCTAATAAACTTAGAAGAATGGGTGTAGATGAAGAATTAAGAAAAATGGGTATTCAAGAAGGAGATTTAGTTAGAATAGACAATTATGAATTTGAATATACATTAGAAGATTGATTATTTTAAAAAAATATGTAATAATTATACTAGGTGATAGTATGATAGAGAAAATAAATAGTAAAAATTTAAATGATTTATTAAAAACTATTATAATTATTACGTTATTAATAACACTATTCCTTGTTTTATTAAATAAATTTGGAGGCCATATTACTGATTATATGACCAAAAGAACATGCGAAATGGCTAAAGAAAAATATGTAGCTGGTGATAAACCTGGATATGGTGTATGTGTTAAGAAAGATACTAAATAAACTATGATTTATCATAGTTTTTTTATTTGTTCGATTGTTTTTCCAAATATATGTATGCTATAATTATAATGGGTGATAAAATGTACGAATACATTATAGGAAAGATAACTTATATATATCCTGAATATATAGTAATAGAAAATAATAATATTGGATATAAAGTATATACTTCTAATCCATATTCTTATAGATTAGATAATGAATGTAAAGTTTTTATATATCAACAAATTAGAGAAGATGATAACACTTTATATGGGTTTAAAGATATAGATGAAAAGAATATGTTTTTAAAATTAATAGATGTTAAAGGATTAGGCCCTAAAATGGCATTACCATTACTTTCTGTATCTTCTGATGAATTAATGAAAGAAATAGAAAATGGTAATATCAATTATTTAAAGAAATTCCCTAAAATCGGAGATAAAGTTGCTAGACAAATCATTCTTGATTTAAAGGGTAAATTAGTTAATAAAGATGAAGTTAAAGTTAGTGATAATGAACTAAAAGATGCTTTATTAGGCCTTGGTTATAAGACTCCTGAAATCAATAAAATATTACCTAATATAGATAGTTCGTTAAAAATAGAAGATAGAATTAAAGAAGCATTAAAATTATTATTAAAATAGAAAAGAGGTGATATTATGGATGAAATTATTAATCCTAATGAATCAGAACTTGATTTAGATGAATATAAACTTAGACCTCAGTATTTAAGAGAATATATAGGTCAAGATGATGTTAAAGGTAATCTTGATGTATTTATAAAAGCTGCTAAACTTAGAAATGAATCACTTGATCATGTATTATTATATGGTCCTCCAGGACTAGGTAAAACTACACTTGCATATATAATAGCTAATGAACTTGGAGTTAATGTTAAGACTGCTAGTGGTCCTGCTATTGAAAAGACTGGTGATCTAGCAGCAATACTTACTTCTTTAAGTGAAGGAGATGTATTATTTATTGATGAAATACATAGATTACCTAGATATATTGAAGAAGTATTATATTCTGCAATGGAAGATTTTACTTTAGATATTATAATTAATGGAGATAGTTCTTCTAGAAGTATTAAAATAGATTTGCCTCCATTTACATTAGTAGGAGCAACAACACGTATAGGAGATCTTTCTAGTCCACTTAGAGATAGATTTGGAATAATATCTCATTTAGATTATTATTCTACTGATGATTTAATTAAAATAGTTAAGAGAACTGCTAAAGTATTTGATATATCAATTGATGATAATGCAGCGCTAGAACTAGCTAAAAGAAGTAGAGGTACTCCTAGAATAGCAAATAGATTACTTAAAAGAGTTAGAGATTTTACATTAGTAAATGAACTTGATAGTATTACAGAAGAAATAACTAAATCTTCCTTAGATAAATTAAAAGTGGATGGAGAAGGACTTGATGAACTTGATCATAAACTTCTTAATACTATTATTACTAAATTTAATGGTGGCCCTGTAGGAATAGATGCTTTAGCATCTTCTATAGGTGAAGAAAAAGCTACTATTGAAGATGTATATGAACCTTATTTACTTCAAAATGGTTATTTAAAAAGAACCAATAGAGGTAGAATGGTTACTGAAAAAGCATATGAACATTTAAAAATAAGTAAAATAGATAGTTTATTTTAAAAAAGCAATTAATATTGCTTTTTTTGTGCTATAATACCTTAAGGTGATTTAAATGAAGACAAGTGATTTTGATTATTATTTACCTGAAGAATTAATAGCACAAACTCCAATTAAAGATAGAGATAAGTCTAGATTACTAGTAATGGATAGAAAAACTGGAGAATTAGAACATAAAAATTTCTATGATATTATAGATTATCTTAATCCTGGGGATGTATTAGTTCTTAATAATACTAAAGTTATGCCTGCAAGATTAATAGGGCATAAAGTAGATACAGATGCCGTAATAGAAGTATTAATGCTTAAAGATTTAGGAGAAGATACTTGGGAATGCCTTAGTAAACCTGCTAAAAGAGTTAAAGTAGGATCTATTATTAAATTTAGTGATGAATTAAGTGCAGAATGTGTTTATGAAGGTGAAGAGGGTATAAGACAATATAAATTTATATATAATGGAATATTACTTGAAATATTAGATAGATTAGGTGAAATGCCATTACCTCCATATATACATGAAAAATTAAAAGATAAAGATAGATATCAAACAGTATATGCTAAAGAAGTAGGTTCAGCTGCTGCTCCAACTGCAGGTCTTCATTTTACCAAAGAATTACTTTCTAAGATTAAAGAAAAAGGTATATTAATTGAAGAAATAACTCTTCATGTAGGACTAGGTACATTTAGACCAGTTGAAGTAGAAGATGTTACTAATCATAAAATGCATAGTGAATTTTATACTATGTCTAAAGAAACAGCAGAAGTATTAAATAAAGCTAAAAAAGATGGAAGAAGAATAATATCTGTAGGTACAACTACTACTAGAACTCTTGAAACTATTATGAATTTATATAATGAATTTAAAGAATGTTCTGGTTGGACAGATATATTTATTTATCCTGGATATAAATTTAAAGCTATTGATGCTTTAATAACTAATTTTCATTTACCTAAATCAACACTTGTTATGTTAGTTAGTGCTTTTAGTACAAAAGAGAATATATTAAATGCATATAATGAAGCTGTTAAAGAAAAATATAGATTCTTTAGCTTCGGAGATGCAATGTTTATTAAGTAGAGGTATTTATGGAAAATAAAATAGTATTAAGTGATGAACAAAGAAGAAAATTAATTGATGAAACAAATTTATTTATTGATGAAAGAAATATGGTAGCACTTGATGTTTTAGGTTTAAGTGAAAGAGTAGCTAGTATAGGACTTTATCAAGAAATAACTGCAAGTAGAGAGGATAAATATTTATTTGGGAAAATGAGAGGTTCACTATTATCTAAACGAAATAAATTAAATAATTTAAATCATAGAATCGAAGTTAATAAAAGAATATTAGGTATTAAACCTAAAAAGATAAGTTTAATAAAAACAAGACATTAAGATGTCTTGTTTATTTTTTCTATTTTTTCATATATATCATTTAATTCTTTTTCATATTTAGAAGTTAATTTAGCTTTATAATACTTCTTATTTAATAAATTATCTGGCATATATTGTTGTTTAACATAAGCGCCTGGATAATCATGAGGATACTTATATATTTTTGAATCTATTCTTATAGTTTCTGGAACTGGATATATACCATTATTTAAATCATTTAATGCTTTATCTATTGCTACTACTGATGAATTAGATTTAGGGCTTAAACACATTTCTATTATTGTTTTAGAAAGTATTATTCTAGCTTCTGGAAGACCAACTCTTTCTGATGCATTAATAGCAGCTTCTACTTTAACTCCTATTAAAGGAGCAGCAAGCCCTATATCTTCATATGCAATAACAGTCATTCTTCTATATATAGAATCTAAATCTCCTTCCATTATTAATCTTGATAAATAGTGAAGGGCAGCATTTACATCTGATCCTCTAATAGATTTTTGAAAAGCAGATAATAAATCATAATGATTAGTTTCATCTTTATCAGAATTAAATACAGGCTTATTTGTTATATTTAAAATAGTATCTTTAGTTATTTCTTTACTACTAGAAGAATAATAACACATTTCTAGTAAATTATAAGCACTTCTAAGGTCACATGAAGAGAGTTTTGCTATTTGTTTGATATTTTCCTTACTAATCTTAATATCCTTTAAATAAGGGCTTTTAATAGCTTTATTTAAGCCTTTAATTATATCTTCAGTAGTTAAATCATGAAGTTCAAATACTGTACATCTAGATCTAATCGCAGGATTAATTCTATGATAAGGATTAGAAGTAGTTAAACCAATTAAAGTAATAAGACCTGATTCTAAATGAGGTAATAATATATCTTGTTTATCTTTATTAAGTCTATGTATTTCATCTAATACTAATATAATACCATTATATAATTTAGCTTCTTCAATAATTACTGTTAGATCTTTCTTATCATTAGTTACTGCATTAAAAAATCTATATTTCATATCAAGTTCATTTACAATAGCAGTAGCAATACTAGTTTTACCTATACCAGGATTACCATATAATATCATAGAGAATAATCTCTTATTTTTAACAAAATTTCTAATTGGACCATCTTTTCCTACTAAATGATCTTGCCCAATGACATCATTTAATTTATTTGGCCTCATAAGTATTGCTAATGGTTCTCTCATAAATATCACCTAGAGATATTATATCATAAAAAGTGTTAAGTTTATATATGCTTAGTTTACATAATATATTAACACATGTTATAATTATAGAGAGGGTAGAGTATGATTAATGAAATAGAAGATTATATTAATTATTTAAAAATAGAAAGACAATTAAGTATTAATACAATAGATTCTTATAAAAGAGATTTAGAAGATTTTTATAAATTTACTAATAAAAGTTATAAATTTATTACTAAAGATGATGTTATTAGTTATTTAGGATATTTAAATAATAAGATTAATCCTAGAAGTATTAATAGACATATAGTATCTATTAAAAATTATTTTAAATTTCTAGAAAAAAATAATAGTATTAAAATTAATCCTTGTGATGAAATCACTGGATTAAAGACTCCTAAAAAGTTACCTAAAGTATTAAGTGAAGATGATATAAATAAATTACTAGATATTAATTTAAATGATGCTTTTTCATATAGAAACAAAGCTATGTTAGAGTTAATGTATTCATCAGGATTAAGAGTTAGTGAATTACTTAATTTAGAGGTAAATAATATAGATTTTAATATGAATTTAGTAAGAGTATTTGGTAAAGGGTCTAAAGAAAGAATAGTTCCTATCGATGATATTGCTACTAAATATTTAAGTGAATATATAAATATATATAGAAATACTCTATTAAAAAACAAAGAAAGTGATATATTATTTCTTAATTCTAGAGGAGATAAATTAACAAGACAAGGTTTCTTTAAAATACTTAAAACTATTGCAAAAGAAAAAGGTATTAAAAAAGAACTTAGTCCACATACACTTAGACATAGTTTTGCAACTCATTTACTAAATCATGGCGCAGATTTAAGAAGTATTCAAACTATGCTTGGCCATGAAAATATAGAAACTACTCAAATATATACTCATGTATCAGATAATTATATAAAAGAAAATTATGATGAAGCACACCCAAGGAGTAAAAAATGAACACATTAGAAGAAAAATTAAATCTATTAATCGAAGCATATTATGGACTTCTTGAAATGGATGAATATGATCTAAAAGAATATGAATTAAAGAAATTAAAAGATGATATAGATAATTTTATAAATGAATATAATATTAATAATTTTGATTTTGAATCTGTAAAAAATAATATTTGTTTAAAAACTAAACTACAAAGTTTATTAATAGTATTAAATAAAAATAATGGCCCATTAGAACTAATATTATTAGTTAAAAGGAGGTTGAAAGATGAATGATTATATATGTAAAATAGCTACTTTAGAAGAAGTCGCAGCTATGATGGATTTTTATATAGAAAATGATCCTGAAGATAGAGAAAACTGGATTAAATGGAAAGAAAATGCTATAGATAATATTAAAAATAATAGAACAATTAATTATCATGGCTTATTAAATGGTAAAGTCATATGTGAAGCAACTGCAGCTATTAATGGAAAATTAATACAGAATTCTGAAGATTTAATTAATGGAGAAACTGCATACTTACTTGCTTTTAGAACTATGCCTGATTATAGAGATAAAGGATATTTTTCTATATTATATAATTTTTTGATTAATGATTTAAAAGAAAGAGGATATAAATATGCAACTATTGGAGTTGAACCAGATGAATTAAGGAATAAAGAAATATACAAGCATTATGGATTTACTGAACATATAAAAACAAGAGAAGAAACAAATCCAGATGGAACTACTATAACTGTAGAGTATTATAGAAAGGAGTTATAATGAATAAAGAATATTTAAGATGGTTAGATTTCGTATCTAAAGAAGATAAAGATATATTATCTAAAATGAGTGAAGAAGAAATTAGTAAATGCTTTGCTGATGATTTAGAATTTGGTACTGCAGGTATCAGAGGGTTAATGGGATTAGGTAATTCAAGATTAAATAAATATACTATTGGTAAAGTTACACTTGGATTATCTAATTATTTAAATAAGAATTTTAAAGATCCTAGTGTAGTAATTGGTTATGATACTAGGATGAATTCTAGAGAATTTGCTTTTCTAGCAGCTAGTGTTCTTAACTATAATGGTATTAAAACATATATTACTAAAGATATATCTAGTACACCATTTGTATCTTTTGCTACTAAATATCTAAAAGCTTCAGGAGGTATAGTTATTACTGCTAGTCATAATCCAAAAGAATATAATGGTTATAAAGTATATGGCCCTAATGGTGGGCAAATAGTATCAGGAGTTGATAAAGATATACTAAAAGAAATAAATTTAGTGGATTATACTGATGTAAAAGAAGCCCCTATAAGTAATAATTTATTTAATTATATTGATGAATCTACAATAGAAAGTTTTAATTTAGAAAATGAGAAAGTAATTATTAATAAAGATTTAATTGATAAATACGCTGATAAATTAAAAATAACTTATACTTCTTTTCATGGAACAGGTATTAGAACTGTACCATTTATATTTGAAAAATATGGAATAAGATATAATCTTGTAAATGAACAATGTAAAATAGATTCAGAATTTACTACTGCACCATCACCAAATCCAGAAATAGAAGAAAACTATGGACTAGCTAAAAAATATGCTGAAGAATTAAAAAGCGATGTTATTTTAGCAACTGATCCTGATTCTGATAGAATAGGGGTACTATATAGAGATAATGGTAATTATATACCTTTAAATGGAAATATTATAGGAATTATATTCTTATATTATTTACTTAATAATATTAAAGTAGTCAAAGGTAATTATGTTGTTAGAAGTATAGTATCTTCTAATATGTTTGATAAAATAGCAGATTATTATCAAGCAAATGTAGTAGAATGTTTAACTGGATGTAAGAATGTAATTGCAGTTAAAGAGAAAGATCCAGATAACTATTTATTTGGTTTTGAAGAAAGTTTAGGATATGTATTTAATATCGATGTTAATGATAAAAATAGTTTTTCTTCAATTATATTTATGATTGAAATACTATGTTATTTAAAGAGTCAAGATATAACTTTAAAAGAATATTTAGAGGAAATATATTCTAAATTTGGTTATTATAGTCATAAGACTATGTCTATAAAATTTGATAATCTTAAAGATAGAGAAGTATTAATGAATAAGATTAGAAAAGATAATATATTTAATGCTCAAATAATTGATTATTTAGAGTCTAAAGAATTAAAATCTAATACATTAAAAATAATACTTAATGATAATGAATATTTTATGATTAGACCTAGTGGTACAGAACCTAAGTTAAAAGTATATTTCATTGTAAATGATATATCATTAGAAAAATCTAATGAAAGATTATATAATTTAATAGATAAAGTAATGAAAGAGCTTAAATAGCTCTTTTATTGACTTTTAATATAAAAAATATATAATATTTTAGGGAAGGGGAATTACTAATGAAAACAGTTAAAATACTTAAAGTAATTGTATTAATTCTATGGATGATAGTTATATTTTTATTATCTAATCAAACAGGTAATGAATCTACTATATTAAGTGATGGTGTTATTAATTCTAGTATATGTAAATTTATTAGTAATTGTAACCCAGAAGTATATTCATTTATAGTACGTAAACTTGCTCATATACTAATATATCTTATTCTAGGTATATTTAGTGTAATGAACTTTAAAAATGATAAAGAAGGTCTTATAAATGCCTTTATATTATGTATTACATATGCTTTCTTTGATGAATTACATCAAATGTTTATAAATAATAGAAGTGGGGAAGTTAGAGATATATTTATAGATATGATAGGATCTATATCTGGCATATTATTATTTTATAAGATAAGAAAAAAGAGAAGTTAGTTTCTAGCTTCTCTTTTTATTAATTTAGCATGTAATACTACTTTTTCATCATTTCTATAACAAGTAGATAGAGTAAGTATTCTATCATTAGAATCTACTGTAGTATTAAAATTATATATACTTCTATTTATAAGCATATTAGTAAAATTATTAAATTCTTCATCAGTATAAAAATCAGTATATAAATAATCATTAGTAGTAGGGATATGATATACACTAAATACTTGCCATAATGTATTTTCAGTAGGAGTAGATAGTTTAACTACATAATTAGATGTATCATTAAGCCAATCATCACTAATAACAGTTTTTAATGATCCAAACATAGTTTTATCTAATCTAGCATGAGCATATATAATAGTATTCTTTTCATTACCAGTATTTCTATAATCCATGAATACCCATCCAGCTTCATTATAATATTTATTAAATGAATGAGTTAAATAATAATCATTATTTGAGGCTCTAACAACAGGATAATTAATATTAGTGCCTTTTACTTGTATCCATGCTACTGTCTCATCATTTTGTTCTAATAATTCATCAAAATTAACATTAATTAGATCATATTTTATATAATCCCAATAAGGATTAGCATAATCAATATTTTCTCCAATTATCTCAGTATTTTCATTATCTTTTACTTCTTCAATCTTAGTAATAGTTTTTAAATTATCTATTTGTTCATTCGTCTTTCTAGCATCTATATTCCATTTAATAATATTATATAAAGAAAAAGAGAACATAGTTAGAAAGAATAAGAAACATATACCTATAAATAAACTAGATAGTTTAAATTTTTTCTTTTTCATAAGACACCTCTAAATATATTATAATATTATTTATTTTATTTATAAATATAAATTAAATTCCTTTGTAAAATATAAGTATACTAATAGAGTAGAGTAGTGATAAAACTATTTGACAAAGCCCTTAAAAATATGTTATTATATTAACCTATCTTTTTTAGAAGGGAGGTATGCATATGAGTAAGAAAAAACCTATAAATTTAATAGAAAAAACATTTGATAAAAAAGCAGATATTCTTACTATGGACGGTTCTAAATATTATATAAGAAAAGTACGCGTATATAATGTAGAAACTGGTTATTATGGAAAATCATGTGTAATTACCTCACCAAACTATAATAGTAATAATCTACATATAATAAGAGAATTCTATCATACAAATCAATCTGATAGAATACATGTTAGATTATGTCGTTTAACTAATGTAAAAATGACTAAGAGTATAGAAAAACTACCTGATGGTAAAGAAAGAAAAATACTATTAATAAATGGATATGATAATTCCTCTGAATATGTACATAGTATTGGTCCAATAAAGGAATATAAATCAGATAAAATTAATTTAGAAAAACATCATATAATAGATATAAATAATATTAAAAAATTAATATTAGAAAGAGAAGAAGAGAATAATAAAAAGGCAGCTTAATAAGCTGTCTTTATTTTAATTCTTTTAAAAGTTTACATAATAATTATTATATGAAATAGTCATTATATCTTTCTAGATTCAATTTCTGCCATCTTTTCTAGTACTTCTGCTGCATTTTCTTTAGTTAATTCTGTGTATCCTAATTCTTTTAATGCTTGAGCTTGTGTTGTATATAGTTCTTGTGTTCTAGATAATTTTTCTTCTTGTTTATTTTCAATTTCTGCTTCAAATTTCTTATGTACTTCAATTATCTTTTCACGTGATGCAGAACCATTCTTATACATCATCATAGCTGAATAGAATATACTTTCAAATGCAAATTGACTATCAGCATCATATACATATTCATCAACTGGTACAAAACCTGTAGTCTTAGCTATATATCCTAAAACGTATTTTAAGTCTGGAGTTGTTTCTAAAGCTTCTATAAAATAATATAAATATTTGCAAGTTTTAGATGCTTCTAATGTATTATTAGATAATTTATCTTTTAATAAATATATAATATCATTAAATGTCTTTTGATCATTTTGATTAATACCATCAAAATAAAGGTTCCCCTTCTCTATTAAAGTAGAGTAGTCATCATTTATTAAACCATTAATATGTTTAATAAAATCATTATCTACTACTATATCATCTATATCATCTATAGATTTAATATTTAATAAAGAAAATAATTTTATTTTTTTCTCTAATGGCCAATCATTTATAGAATCCATTTCTAAATAATTATATACCATTTGTCTACTAACACCTAAGTATTTAGCTAATTTAACTTTTGATACTCCAGATTCACTTAATATCTTATTAATTCTCTCCATATAAACCTCCTATTGTTACTTTAATTGTATAATAAAAAAATACATAATGTCAAGTAAAAGTAAACATTATATATCATTATTATCATAAAAACTATAATAATTATTTAATCCTACAATAATATGATCTAATACTTTTATATTATGTATCTTAGCTATATCTATAATATTTTTAGTCAAAATAATATCTTCTTTAGAAGGAATAACGTTATTAGAGGGATGATTATGAATAAGTATTATTTTAGTAGAATCATTTATATATGCATATTTAAATATCTCTCTAGGATGAATATTAGCTTTATTTAGAGTACCTATAAATAGTAATTTATCTTCAATTAATTTATTATTTGTATCTAAATATAAACAATAAAAATATTCTTGTTTTTTATATATTAGTTTATCTTTTATATAATTATATATTTCTTTAGAATTATTTAATTTAATTATAATATTATTTTTATTAGAATATACTCTCCTACCTAACTCTATAGCAGATAGTAGAGTAATTGCTTTTACCTCCCCTATTCCATTTATTCTAATAAGTTTATTTATAGTTAATTCTTTTAAATCTGTTATATCTTTTATTTCTTTTAATATATTATTTGATATATCTTTAACAGAATACCCTTTATAGCCTGTTTTAAGCACTATAGAGAGGAGTTCTTCATTGCTTAGATTAATTACTCCATATTTAATGAATCTTTCTCTAGGTCTATCTAAAATAGGTATATCTTTAATTAATGTATTCATATATATTATATTCTCTAAAAAAAGAATAATTCCCCTAGTAAAATAAAAAAAGAAGATTATTTCTTCTTTTTCTTTTCATTAGGAGTATTAACAGTAAATTCATATAATTCATTCATTGCATTAATAACAGCATCAATGGGTAAAGTATTTGGTTTACCCTTATTAAAAGCATCTAGTGATTCTGCATATGATATTAATAATCTACCATATTTCTTAGTAGCTCTTACTCTTGCCAAATATATTTCTGTTAATTTTAGATCTGCATCAGTAGGATTCTTTCCAGGTATTGCTTTAAAAGCTCCCCCAAAATCTTTAGTAACAATACCACTACAAAATTTACCGTTTTCTGCTTTAGGCCCTGGAACTTGGAAAAATGAATTATCATCTTTAACTACATCAATTCCACGTTTCTTTAATTCAACCATAGTATATATACATTTATTAACCATGTCATTAAAACTATTTGATAATTCCGTATACTTATCTTTATATACCATAAAATCCTCCTTATTAATAAAAGAAAAGAATTATATATTCTTTTCTTCAATTATATCTTGTACTTTATATAAAACATCAAATATAGATATATCTGTTACTTCTTCAGAATTTCTCTTCTTTAATTCTACTAAATGTTCTACTATCTTTTTACCAATAGTAATTCTAATAGGTATACCAATTAAATCCATATCATTAAATTTAACACCTGGTCTTACATCTCTATCATCTAGAATAACGTCTATATTATTATCTACTAATTCTTGATATAAATGGTTAGCAGCATCCATTTGATCTACATTAAGTGGATCTATAACTACTATAGCTACTTTATATGGTGCTACATTTATAGGCCATATAATACCATTTTCATCATTATTTTGTTCTACTATAGAAGCAATACATCTATCAAGCCCTATACCATAGCAACCCATAATAACAGGTTTTAATTCATTATTAGAATCTTGATATTTTAAATCTAAAGCTTCTGAATACTTAGTACCTAATTTAAACGTATTACCAATTTCTATACCTTTTTTAAAGTATAATTTACCACCACAATTAGGACAAGTATCTCCTTCTTTAACATTTCTAATATCACCTTTAAAATCATATTTAAAATCAGTAATATTAACATTCTTATAGTGATAATTTTCTTTATTAGCTCCTACTATAAAGTTAACCATTAATTCTACTTCATTATCCATTATAATAGGTATATTTAAATCTATTGGGCCAGCATATCCAACTATAGAATTAGTCTTAGATTCTATTTCTTCTTTAGTAGCAAGTTCTACTTCAGTAGCATTCATTAATCTAGCTAATTTATCTTCATTAATAACTGAATCTCCTTTAACTAGACATGCATATAAATTACCATCAATATTATATATCAAAGTTTTAACAAATTTATTAGGTGCTTCATTTAAATATTTAGATACTTCTTCAATAGTCTTAGCATTAGGTGTTTCTACTAAATCTTTTTCTAATGCTTTTTCAGAAGATTCTTCAGTCATTATCATAGAAGTACATACTTCTATATTAGAAGCATAATCACATTTATCACAAAGTACTAATGTATCTTCTCCTATATCAGATATTGCTTGGAATTCTTCAGATAAAGAACCACCCATTTTACCAGTATCTGCAGTAACTACTTTATAATTAATACCTAGTCTTCCAAATATCTTTTTATATGCATTAAACATATTATTATAAGAATCATCTAAGCCTTTTTCATCTTTATCAAATGAATAAGCATCTTTCATAGAGAATTCTCTTACTCTAATTAAACCATATCTTGGTCTTGCTTCATCTCTAAATTTATTTTGTATTTGATACATAGTAAATGGTAAATCTTTAAATGAATCAACACCACTAGTAGCAGCTACTGTAAATAATTCTTCATGTGTTGGTCCTAAAGCATATTTCTTTTCATATCTATCTTCTAATTTAAACATTTCTTTACCAAATAAATGTAATCTATGAGATCTTTCAAATAATTCTGTTGGAGCAAGTGTTGGCATATGTACTTCAAGTGCTCCTGCATTATTCATTTCTTCTCTTATTATTCTTTCTACATTTCTATATACTCTATATCCTAAAGGAAGATACATATATATTCCAGAAGATGTTTTTTTAATCATTCCTGATCTAACTAATAAATTTCCTGAAACAGAATCTTCATCTTTAATACTTTCTCTAATTGTAAAAAAATAACTATTTTTTAATTTCATAAAAATCACCTTTAACAATAAAAATTATATCATAAAAATAAAAAAGATTAAACATAATGTTTAATCTTTCTTTCTTGTACTATAAAATACTGCTACAAATATTAATATGAATCCTACTACTAATAATGCTATAATAGCAGCCATACTATTAAGTACTGTAAAGATTTGGAATAATATAGCAAGTACTAAATATCCAATAGCAAAGAATACTAATAAATTATATTTCTTAACAAGACCCATTATCATATATATTAGAGCATATACTGCACATATTATAGTAGATATTACACCACTATTTATAAATAAGAATAATACTGCAAATAAGAAGAATGGTATTAATATAAATACATTTCTATTTGTATTACTCTTCCATTTAATAACAAATGTTAATAATACATGATAAACTACAAATGGTATTAAGTATAATTCATCAGAAGTTGTGCTTATTCCTTTTCCTAATAAAGTATAATATGGAATTAATGTAACTAATGAAATTATTACTAATTCTTTACTATTAAATCTATCTAATAGATACATAGATACTATTATTATTAAATCTATTAATATAGCTATTAAACTAGATATAACTATTGGTTCTATTACTACTCCAATTAACTTAGTAATATATAATAAACCAACCATTATATATGCAATCTTCCATGGTTTCTTATTATGGAAATATGATACGCATAAATATCCTAATACGAATGCCAATACATTAATAAATAAAGATATTAAACTATGATGCATTGTATTAAAGAATGTTGCAGCAAATATAGCTATTTCTGCATATAATAAATATGGTTTATAATCTAATTTTAATGTTTTTTGGAATATTACACTTGTTACTATAGTAAATAAAGAAGCTGCAAGTAATCCATAATATAAATTATTAAATAATGTAAAGATTATTCCATTTAATATAATAAACCATATTATTCTTAATGCTATATTTTCTTTAAATATATTAATTAGAATATATCCAATTATAAATGTAATACATAATATTAATTTGATAATGCCAAATGATCCATTTAGTTCCATAAATATAGAAACTAATCCAATTGCAAGCATTATTATTAAATATATGAAATCATATTTATTTTTAATTAGTTTTAATACTAAATAAATAATTAAATAAACAATCGATAAGAATGTTACTATTATTAAACTACTAAAGTTATATAACCAGAAGTTTAATCCTACTACTGCAAATAATACATTTAATGTTATAAAGATATGTGCAAAGTTATATTTCTTAGCAATTAATAATCCTAAGTTATAAACTAATGCTAATAAACTTACTATAACAAGTATCATGTTATTTGAAATTACCATACAAAGGAATGTTAAGAATGCTAACAGGATATGAGTTAATATAAGTGTTACTATTGAGAACATATTATTTTTAAATATTAATGTTACAAAATAGAATACAATATTAACTGCTGCTAATGCTATGATTGAAATAGTGTCACTATCTCCAAACATATTACAAATTAATACAAAGCTTAGTAATTGTAAGAAGAACGGTGTGAAGAAATGCATTACACTCTTCTTATTAAATATCATCTTTAGATATAAATCTGCCACGAATAATACAAATATAATAATACTCATGATTATTTCTATATCACTCTTATATAAGAATACTGCTATTAATAATGGTATTAATAAGAATGATAATATAATTGAGAAAATATAATATACCCTATTTCCTGTAAGAAATTTAGATACAATTGTAAGAACTAACATATATAATACTAATACAAATGCTAATATTGTTAGGCTTGAAGTAAATACTCCTACAGTACAAATAATTGAAAATAATAAACTAAAATATGCTAAATAGTCTAATATTTTACTTTTAAATTTAAAATTAATTAATATATATGCTGCATATGTTAATAAGAATAATACAGCTAAATATGTATATATTAATGCCTCATTATAAAGAATATTAGGTATTAAATTATAATAAGGTATAAGTGCTAATGTAAATGGTGTTAACACTAACCCAATTACCAAGAATATTCTTGATGTTACATTACTTACCTTCTTTAAAGCTAAACTTAATAAGAAGAATAAGCATGATTCAAAACAGAAGAATAATAATCTAAATAGATTATTCATAATACCCCAGTTTAATATTCCAAAGAATATACTAGAGAATAATACTAAAAATACTCCTACTAATAATACTATTTTGGCTATGTCTGTTTCTTTTTTAAATTTTCTACCACAGCCAGTGCAGAATACTGCATCGTCTTTATTTTCTCTTTTGCAGTTACTACATATTTTCATTTAATCATCTCCTATTGTTAATTATATCACAAATTTAAATTTAATCAATAAAAGGAACTACCCTAGTAGTTCCTTTAATTTATTTTTTTCTTCTTCTAATTTTTGTCTATCCATTTCTACTATATTTGCTGGCGCTTTATTAACATAGTTTTCATTAGATAATAATTTTTCTCTTCTTTCAATTGAAGATTTTAAACTAGTAATTAAGTTTTCTCTAGCTTCTTTTTCTTCATCAGTTAATTCTTTTTCAAAATAGATTTCTCCATTTGTATAATTTGATACTACTTTATAAGATTTAATATCTAATTCTTCATTAACTATCTTACCTTCAAGTTTTAATAATTTAATAGCAATTGGATCAATTTCTATATCAAATCTAGCTTTAAAATCACTAGGAATATTATTAGCTTGTTTAGTATTTCTAAAAGTCTTAATAAAATCAATTATATCTTCTACGTTTGTTTCTTCAAATATAAGTTTTTTATCTACTACTGGATAAGAACTAATCATTATAGATTCACTATCTTTAATAGGTAATTTTTGATATATTTCTTCAGTTACAAATGGCATAAATGGATGAAGCATTTTTAATATATTAGTTAATACATAAAGTAATGTACTCTTAGTAGATTCTTTATCTATACTAAATTTAGAAAATTCTATGTATGAATCACAGAAATCACTCCATATAAAGTCATATAAAACTGTACCAACATTTTGGAATTCATATTTATCCATGTATTTTCTTACATCTTTAATAGTTTTTTGTAATTTAGTTAAAATCCATTTATCTTCTTTAGATAAATCAGATAAATCTATTTCTTTTAAACCTTCAATATTCATTAAAGTAAATCTAGAAGCATTCCATATCTTATTAATAAAATTCCATGTAGATGTTAATTTATCTTCATCAAATCTTAAATCTAATCCTGGAGCACTACTAGTAGTTAAATAATATCTAAGAGAGTCTGCTCCATATTTATCAACCATATCTATTGGTTCAACACCATTACCTAAAGATTTAGACATTTTTCTTCCATCTTTAGCACGAATAAGTCCATGCATATAACAATCCTTAAATGGATTTTTACCAGTAAAAGCTTCAGCTTGAAACATCATTCTAAATACCCAGAAGAATATAATATCATAACCTGTAGACATGAAATTAGTTGGAAAATATCTATTAAATAATGTTTTATCTTCCATAGCCCATCCAAGTGTTGAATATGGCCATAAACCAGATGAGAACCAAGTATCAAGTACATCTGGATCTTGTACCCATCCTTCTCCTGGAGAAGTAATACTAGCCTTCATTTCGCCATCTTTATACCAAACTGGTATTCTTATACCCCACCATAATTGTCTAGATATACACCAATCATAACATTCATTAGCTTTTTGAATAATAGTCTTTTCATATCTTTTTGGGAAGAAATTAACTTTCTTATCTTTATCTTGCTGCATTTCAATTAAGTTTTTAGAAAGTCCATCCATCTTAACAAACCATTGTTCTGATAGATATGGTTCAACCATAGCATCAGTTCTTTCTGAATAACCAACTGAGTGAGTTATATCTTCTATTTTTATTAATAAATCTTTATCTTGTAATTCTTTTACTAATGCTTCCCTGCATTCAAATCTATCATAACCCTTATATTTACCTGCTTCTTCATTCATATGAGCAGTTTCATCCATAACTACTATTCTTTCTAAGTTATGTCTATTTCCTACTTCAAAGTCATTAGGATCATGAGCTGGAGTTATTTTAACTACACCAGTACCTTTTTCCATATCGGCATAATCATCACCAACTATTGGAACTACTCTATTAACTATAGGTACTATTACTTTTTCTCCTATTAAATCTTTATATCTATCATCCTTAGGATTAACTGCTACTGCAGTATCACCAAATAAAGTTTCTGGTCTTGTAGTAGCAACATCTAAATAATCATTTGTTCCTGCTAACATATATTTAATATGATAGAAAGCACCTTTAGTATCTTTATAATTAACTTCTTCATTAGATAGAGCTGTTTTAGCTTCTGGATCCCAGTTAATAATTCTTTTACCTTTATAGATAAGCCCTCTATTAAACATATCTATAAATACTTTATTAACGGCATTAACAGAATATTCATCAAGTGTAAATCTTTCTTTAGTATAATCAAGAGAACATCCCATATTAGCCCATTCTTTTCTAATATTACCGCCATATTCTCTAGTCCAATCCCAGCAAGCATCTAAGAATTTTTCTCTACCTAGTTCATATTTATTAATACCTTCACTTTTTAATTTTTTAACAACTTTTGCTTCTGTTGCAATAGCAGCATGATCAGTACCTGGTAACCATAAAACATCATAACCATCCATTCTTTTATATCTAGCTACTATATCTTGAAGTGATACATCCCATGCATGCCCTAAATGTAATTTACCTGTTACATTTGGTGGTGGAAGTATTATAGTAAATGGATCCTTATTACTTTCTGGATCACAGTTAAAATATCCTTTTTCTTTCCATATATCATATTTATTTTGTTCTACTTCTTTATGATTATATTTTGTATCTAACATAATGTCATCTCCTCTATATAATTATTTATTATATTTCTCATTTCTTCTAATTGATTTTTTAATTCATCATTATTTGTAATATCTTTATAAATATCTATTATTTTATCAAAGTATTTTCTTTCTTTTAAAATAATATAGCTTTCTTTAAAATTAAAATTAAATGCAAAACCAAAAGTAATTCCTAATTTATCAGATAAAGTTATTAAATCTTCTTTACTAATTAATTTATGTTCTAAAACTTTATCCCAAACTTCCTTAGACATAGGTTTATCTTCGATTTTTATTTTTAATTCATAAATACTACGCATATATAAAATATCAAGCATATCTGCATCTTTAATAATTTTAATGAATAATACTTCTTCTTCAGTTAAATCATTTGGCAAATCCATTTTATTATGATTTTTAACTACTCTTAAAACAGTATCTTGATTATTATCTATATATTTATCAATATAATTGTCTTTCTTTAACACTTCATATCCATAATTACCATGATCAATGCTATCAACATCATAAAACGTATGATAATTCTTCCATTGCTCAAATCTACCAATATCATGAAGTAATCCAATTACTCTAATTATTTCTATTTTATCTTCTGATAAATTTAATTTTCTTGATAAAGAAACTGCATTATCAGTGACTCGAAGTGTATGATCTATTTTATTTTGTATCATATCACCATATTCTAAATAACTATTAGTATATCTAGTAAATTCTTCTAATGCTTTATTCATATATGCTCCTTTCTAACAAAAAAATACCTATGATGTAAGGGCTCTTTCGAGTGGTACCACCTTACTTCATAGATATCTATGCTCTCTTATACTTAACGCGTATTAACGGATATTTCTGCTTAGTATGCAACCTTCAAATAAAATTATTATCTATTTTCACCATCCATAGACTCTCTTAAAATAATTATTATTTTACTCCTCACACTTATAACGCATTTATTAGATTATACTCTAAAACTATATAAAAATCAATATACTATTCTTCAGTAGGTTGTTCAGTATTTTCTTGTTTTTCTAATTCTTTTAGAATATCTTCAGCATCTACTGGTTCATTTTTCTTCTTTTTCTTTTTAGCAGCTTCTTTTTCTTTTGCTTTTCTTTCTTCTTCTAATTTCTTTTCTATTTCATCAGTATAAGATTTAAATTCATCTTGTATGTTAGATTTACCAATTATATAGAACGAATATTCATGATCTTTTACTTTTAATAAAGTATCTTCACTAATAACAAATCCTGTTTCATTTCCTTCATATATAGGTTTATTATCTTTATTAGATAGATCTACAAAATAGAATTTATAGTCGTTTTTAAGAAGAGTATTTAAATATTCATAATATATACTCTTATCTTTTTTCTTAAAGAATAATACGTAGTATTCTCCATCTTCTTTCCAGAAGATTTCTTTATAATTTATTTCACTAACTAGATCTTTTTGTTCTAGTAATACTGCATGAATCATATTAGTATGATTTAGACTATTTTTTCTTAAATTAAATAAATCTATATTATTTAAATATAATATTAATAGTATAGTTAATACCATGATCATAATACTAAAGAATGTAAGTAATTTAGAAAAATCAAATATTTTAGATAATTTACTTTCTTTTACTTCTTTAGGTACTACTACTTCTTCTTTTTTAACTTCTACAGGTTTAATTTCTATATTTAATAATTTATTTATTACTTTATCTAAATCATCATCTAATTTAGCTATTTTAAGCCCTTCTAAAGGCTTTTCTATACTAGAAGGGTTCTTATCCTTATTATATCCTCCAGATACTCCTATATAGGTTATTTCACCATTATTTATTAATTCTTGATCTACTTTAATATTTCTAAGTAAATAATCAGTCGCCGGATCAATAATTTCTTCATTATAATTAAATGGTGCTTTAAATTTATAAATATAATATTTATAATTATCTATTATTCTTTCTTCTAATAATTCAAAATCATATGGTACTTTTGTATATCCAGTTGATATACCATAATTAATATATAGATCTGATAAAGATAAATCTTTATTATTACTATATTTTTTAGGCATTAATTTTTCTAAATTATTATATTCTAAGAAAGTATATAATGGATATCTACTTAAATTATCTCTTGCTATAGAATTAAGATTCATTTTAGAGATACTCATTTCTTTTCTAGAATAACTTTCTAATATAAATAATTTTAATTGATTATCTTTAATCTTATATAACTTATCTAAATTAGATTTAGTTTCTTTACTTGAAACATAAAATTCAATATTAATTGCTACTTCAAGGAATATTCTTAAATCAATATATTCTTTCTTAGACATGAAATTTTCATTAGTATCTATTTTATATTTAATACCTTCTTTAAAAATATTAATAATTAATTTTTGTAATACTTTTTTATTCTTATTTAAATGTTCTAAAGGTACTACTCCTTGATTTATAAAATCATTTAATAATAGTAATATACTATTTCTATTATTTTTAGCTTTAAATGTTTCATATAATTCAGGGAATATTAAATCATAATTATCTTTATTAGTAGCAATTGTTCCTAAAGGATAATTATTAAATTCTTTATAATAATTTGTTAGTAATATTCTATATAATATAAGTTCAGATGGATCGTTTGAATTTGCTAATATATTTAAAAGTTCATATTTAGTGTTGGTGTTTAATTTTTTAAATATTTCTAATATATGATCAGAATATGAATCATAGTAATTCTTGAATACTAAAGAAAGTAAAGATATTTCTACATTAAAATCATCTTTATTACTATGTTTAATAGTAGTAACTTTATCAATGATAAAATGCCCATCATCTTCATTTAGTTTAATCTTTCTTAATTTATTATAAGCATCTACTTTTTGTTTAAAGTTCTGAGTTTCTATGACTTCTAATAAATAAGATATTCTATTAAGTTTTAAATCATTTAAAACATTCTTAAACACCGTCATTCACCTACACTTTTTATATTATAACATAGAAAAAAAGAAATTAATCAATTATTTCTTTTAAAATATTTGATAATATTTTTTTACCCCATTTTGTTAAATAAGATAATAAATTTTCTTCTAATTCTTCTTTATATTCTTTAGTACTATATATACCTAATAATTCTTTCTTAGCATGTTTATTAGCTTTTTCTAATTTAGTAGTATATTTATAATTATTTTTATTATATTTTAAGTCTGCTAGTCCTCTATATAAAAGTTTTTCTTGAAGTAATTCATCATCTACAAATACATATACTAAATATCTATCATATTTATCTTTTTTTTCAGAATTTTCTTCAAATTCTATCTCTATCTTTTTAGCATTTTTTAATTCATTACAAGTATATTCACTAGCTTCAGGGCCATATGCTTCTACTTTAGATGTACTTTCAGGAGCATTAACTGATAAAAATCTAAATTTAGTTGCTTCTTTCTTATATATAAAAGATGCCGTATCTCCATCAATACATTTATCTAATTTTACTTTTTCTAATGCGAATACATTAAATGGTATTAATAAAAGAAAAAATAATGATATTTTTTTAATCATTATTAATCCTTATAGTGTAATTAATTTCATATGCTTCAGATAGATCTTCTTTACATTCAATTGTTATATCTTTTCTAGATAAATTATCTATATCTCCAATATATCCTGTTAATGTTTCTAACCTATTCCCTTTTTTATCATATACAGTTGCATCAAAATCAATTACTTTAACTGCTTCCTTACTAGTAGTAACAGTTACATTAAAAATATATTTATCAGATAATTTAGTTAATTTTGCATTACTAAATTTAATTCCTTGTACTGTTTTTTCTTTACTTATTAAGTCTTTTGTTTTAGTAACATTATAAATAACTATAATACCTACTATAAACAAAACTATGACTCCTAAAAATATCCATGTTTTCTTATTCATAATATCATACCTCTATTATTAATATTATCAATTTATATTAAAAAAAGCAATAAAAAAGAAGTCAATTTGACTTCTATTTAAATAATTCTTTATATATATCTTTATAGTTATCTACTAAATATATTTTTATATTTTCAGTTATCTCTTTTGGTAATTCTTCTAAGTCTTTTTCATTAGCTTTAGGTATAAAGATTTTTTTAACATTAGAGTTATATGCTCCAATAGTTTTTTCTTTTAAACCTCCTATTTCTAAGATACTACCCATAAGAGTTATTTCACCAGTCATCGCTATTTCATTAGAAATAGTTTTATTCTTTAATGAAGATATAATTGCAGTAGTTAAAGCTACTCCTGCAGAAGGTCCTTCTTTTTTAACTGCAGCTTCAGTTACATTTATATGAATATCATGTGTTTCAAAGAAATCTTCTTTTACTTTTAGATCTTTCAAAATAGTCTTAACATATCCAATAGATATATTAGCACTTTCTTTCATTACTTCTCCAAGAGAACCAGTAAGTATTATATTACCTCTACCCTTATAGAAACATACTTCTATAGGAAGAGTTACTCCTCCAAATGGAGTATATGCAAGACCATTTACTACTCCAGGTAAATTCTTTATGTTCTTTTTAGAAGAATACTTTTCTTTACCTATAAATTCAGATAAGTTTTTATTATTTATTTCTATTTCTTTGATTTCTTTATTTAATATTTTAACTGCTAATTTTCTTAGAATTTTACTAATAATTCTTTCAAGTTCTCTTACTCCTGCTTCTTTAGAATAATTTTCTATAATAGAGTTAATTCCTTCATCTGTAAATGTAATTTTATACTTATTTAATCCATGATCTTTTAATAATTTAGGAAGCATATATTTCTTAACAATATCTAATTTTTCAAATCTAGTATAACTAGATAATTCTATTATTTCTAATCTATCTAAAAGTGGTCCTGGTATAGAAGAAATATCATTTGCTGTTAATACAAACATTACTTTAGATAAATCATATTTTTCTTCTAAGAAGTTATCAGTAAAGTATTTATTTTGCTCTCTATCAAGAACTTCAAGCATTGCAGATTCTGGGTCTCCATTAAATCCTTGAGTCATTTTATCTATCTCATCGATTAAGAATAATGGATTAGATGATTTAGCTTTAATCATACCATTAATAATTCTACCAGGTTCTGCTCCTACATAAGTTCTTCTATGCCCTACTATTTCGGCTTGATCAGAAACACCGCCTACAGATATTTTAACAAAGTTTTTATTAAGAGCTTTAGCTATAGAGAATGCTAGAGTTGTTTTACCTACTCCAGGAGGTCCAACTAAACAAAGTATTGGAGCATTTTCTTCATTAGATAATTTCTTAACTGCTATATATTCAAGTATTCTTGTTTTTATATCATTAAGGCCATAATGAGTTTCATTTAGAACTTTTTCTATCTTACTTAGATTAGTTTCATCTTTAGTTAGAATATTCCAAGGTAAAGATAACATAGTATCTAAATAATTTTTAGATATAGTTAATTCTGGTGAAGATATAGGAATATTTTCATACTTCTTAACTTCTTTATATAATCTTTCTTTTATATCTTCATCGATCTTTAGAGATGCTATTTTCTTATTTAAAGAATCTATTTCATCTTCTTTAGATGTATCTTCATGTAATTCTTTCTTTATTACTTTTAATTTTTCTCTTAATACAAATTCTTTTTGAGATTCATCTAAATTAATTTTTAATTTAGTTTCTATATCATTTTCTAAAGCAGATATATTTCTTTCTTTTTGAAGAAGAGATATTAAATAATCTGCTCTTGTATTAGCATTAGGATCTTCTAAAAATTTATATTTTTCTTCAAAAGATATTGGTAATATATTAATTATAGAATCAGTTATATTTTCTAAAGATTTTTCTTCATTAATTTTATTAACATAGTAATTAGATATAGAAGGCATAACTGCTACATATTTAGAGAATTCTTCTTTTATTAATCTTATTTTAGCGTTAGATATATCACTATCTTCAGGTTCTACTTTTTGAGGCCCAATAATAGCATCTTTAACTAGATCTCCATCTTGTATATAATCATATATAAATGCCCTATTTATACCTGCTATACTAATTCTTACATTTGTATTAGGCAATTCAAAATTACTTGTTATTTTACCTATTATACCTATTTTAGGAAGATCTTCTTTTGTTAATACATCATTAGTAGCGTATTTAGGAGATACAAGTAAAACATATCCGTTATGTTCATTAATCGCGTTATAAATAATCTCTTTATCTAGAACTTCCTCTACTTCAAGTTTAATCTCACCGAGAGGTAATAAGACTATGTTTCTTAGAACTATAACTGGTAATTTAGTCTTTAACATAATCCACCTCCTGATGTTTAATAAAAACGATATTTATTATAATTAAAAATATAAAATAGTCAATTGTTTTTAAATAAAAAAGAAATAAATAAATATATTTATTTCTAATATTCCATTTCCCCTGGTTTATACTTCTTACCTAGAGCTTTTGATTTTTTATAAGTTGTCTTCCCTGTATATCCAAGAGTATTACTTAAAATATCAAAAGATGCTTCATATCCAAGTAAATAATCCTTTTTAATTATATTAGTTCTTTCACTAATTTCAATTATTAATTTCTCTTTTCTTGGTTCTTGTTCCTCTTCATCATATTCTTCTTCATAATCTCTTAGAGAGCATTCAAAATCTGAAGTATTAAGTGATTGTTCATTTTTATTAGTTAACTTTGTATATAGTCTAGCTAAATCATTAATTAATTGAATTCTAAGACTAGTTTTAGCAGTTCTATAATCATATTTTTCTATAGAATTAAGTAATAAAATTGTACCTTCTGAAATTAAATCTTCTCTATAACTTGTTTTATTATTACAAGTATCAAATACATATCTTAGATAACACTTAGTTATAACTTCTTTATAAGAATCATCTCCAGTTTTATGATAAAGATAGAATAATAATTTTTCTTCTCCATTAGTTAATACTGGATAATTTCTTATTAAATCCTCATATTGGCCACTATATTTACTTTCACAATTACTAATTTCTTCCTTTAATATTTCTGATGTTCTTGTCATAATCATCCCTCGTATAGGAAAGATAATAACACCTTAAATAAAAAATGTAAATAAAAAAATAACCATTAGGTTATTTTTTAATTACATCAATAGCTTTACCTATTCTTAAATCTGATTTAAGAACTTCAAGACCACCTATATGAGCTATAAATTCATCTTTAGATATATTATATCTCTTAGCCATCTTTTCTGCTTCTTCATTAGCTTCTTTATCAGATATTTCTATCTTTTCTAAATTAGCTATTTCATCAAGCATAAATCTATATTTAACTCTAGTTTCAGCATCATTTCTCATTTGTTCTCTTAGAGCATTTTCATCGCTATTAGTATATTTAAAGAACATATCTAAACTAATACCTTGATGTTCTAAGTTATGAGCATATTCATGAATCATATGATCAATTTCTTCTTCTACTAATTCATTTGGAATATCTACTGTAGTATTCTTAGCTACTTCTGCTAGTAATTCATCAATATATTTATTTTCTATATCATATTCTTTTCTAGCTTTAATTTGATCTTCAGTAACTTTTTCTAAATCTTTTTTAGTTTTAACTCCATCCATTTCTAAATCTAGGAAGAAATCTTCATTAAGTTCTGGAAGAACTTTAGTTTTAACTTCATGAATAGTTACTTTAAATACTGCTTTTTGACCTTTTAATTCTTCTGATTGATAATCTTTAGGGAATGTAACTTTAACATCTACATTTTCACCAGATTTATGACCAATTAAAGCATCTTCAAATCCAGGTATAAAAGTATTACTTCCAATAGTTAAAGAATAATTTTCACCTTTACCACCTTCGAAAGCTACTCCATCTTTAAATCCTTCAAAGTCTATGACAGCGATATCTCCAGATTCAATCTTACCTTCTTTGATTTCTAAGTCAGCATATCTCATTCTTAGATTTTCAATTTCATCTTCTACTTCTTTTTTAGTTACTTTAGCTTCTTCTTTTTTAACTCCTAAAGATTTATATTTTTTAATTTTTACTTCAGGTTTAGTAGTAACTATAAATTTAACTTTACATAAATCATCATTTATATCTAAGATTTCAATCTTTGGATCAATTATTGGTTCTAAATCATTACCTTTTAATACTTTAGAATACATTTCTGGTAATTTAGCATTAATAGCATCATAAAATAAAGATACTTTACCATATTTCTTTTCAAATACTGCTCTTGGTGCTTTACCTTGTCTAAATCCATCTATTTTAGCAGTCTTAACAGCTTTATTAAAAGCTTCATCTACTGCAGTAGTCCATTCTTTACCTTTTAATTCAACTTCTATTTCATGTATATTCTTACTCATATTTTCCTCCTACTTTAAAGATACTATTTCTATATCATAATTTCCATTAGGGCTTTCAATAGTAACAATAGTTCCTTTTTTCTTACCCATAATACCTTTAGCAATTGGTGATTCATTAGAAATTTTATTTTCAAATGGATCAGCTTCTGTACTACCAACTATATAGTAAGTTTCTACTTCATTATCAGCTATATACTTAATTTCTACTGTAGATCCAACTTGAACTACGTTAGATTTAGTATCTTCAATAATAGTAGCATTATCTATTAAGTATTCTAATTCTTTTATTCTAGCTTCAACTTGACCTTGTCTATCTCTAGCAGCATGATATTCAGCATTTTCAGATAGATCTCCTTGAGCTCTTGCTTCCTTAATTTGCCCTATAACTTCTGGTCTAACATTTTGTTTTAAATCATCAAGTTCTTCTTGTAATTCTGCAAGACCTTCTTTAGTTAAAAATATTTCTTTTTTTTCGTTTTTCATTAATGGTCACCTCGCCAATACTCAACGATTAAAATAATACTAAAAAAAGTTGATTTTGTCAACAAAAAATAGATAGTATTTACTATCTATTTAAAAAGCTTACTCTAATTAAATCATATTTAGATACTTCTATGTCTGAAGGTATCCTAATTATCTCTTGTGCATGTCTTGCTGCATCCACTAGCTCATTATCTTCATTTTTAATATATTTTACCACTAAATTAAATGATTTTTTACCTGGTCCAAATATATTAATAGTATCTCCAACTTTAAAATGATTTCTTTGTTCAATTACTATTTCTTTATTATTTTTATCATAATCAAGAACTACTCCAAGGAAATCTTGATTAGAGTTTTCTTCTCTTCCTATATAATATTGTTCATTAACACTAGGTTTTTTATCAAAATATTGAGGAAGAGAATCTCTATTAGCTACTCTTTCTAATATTAATTCATCTTCTTTATTATATTCATAAGTTCCATTATAACAATCATCAATTACTTTTCTATATACTGAAAGAAGTGTTGCTAAATAATATATAGATTTCATTCTACCTTCTATTTTTAAAGATGTTACTCCTATATTAATTAGATCTGGTATAAACTTTAACATTGATAAATCTTTTGGTGAAAAAGAAAAATCTGTTTTATCATTTATTTTTTCTTTTTCATCATATAAATCAAATACCCATCTACATATTTGAGCACATGCTCCTCTATTAGAATCTCTATTAGTCATATAATTAGATAAAGTACATCTTCCTGAATATGCCATACACATAGCACCATGTATAAATACTTCCGTATCTATACCAGTAGATTTAATTATATCTACTATATCATTCTTAGAACATTCTCTAGCAAGTACTACTCTTTTTACTCCTTCTTTTTTAAAGAATGAAGCTGATTCTTTATTTAAACAAGAACTTTGAGTACTTAAATGAAATTCTAAATTAATATTATTTTCTTTTAACAAATCTAATATAAACATATCTGATGCAATTATTGCATCTACTTTATATTCTTCTAATTTCTTTAAATAATCTACTAGATCTTCTATATCATCTTCATGAAATACTATATTTACTGTTACATATACTTTTTTATTTAAATTATGAGCAAATTCTACTCCTTCTTTTATTTCGTCTAGAGTAAAATTCTTAGCCATACTTCTTAGAGAAAATTTTTCTCCTCCTAGATATACAGCATCTGCTCCATATCTAAAAGCCCATTTTAATCTTTCTAAATCTCCTGCTGGAGCAAGTAATTCTATCTTATTCATAATCTTCCACCTTATATACAGTTTTCTTTTCTAAGAATCCTAAATAATCAGAATCCATTACTTCATTAGATTTAAATGCTTTTACTATATTTATAAAATCTTTAGAATCAATCATATAATCATCTAAGTATATAAAATCAATTATATTACTTAATTCATTATAATATTTAATGCCATTTAATATTCTTTTAGTATAAAAATCAGTATTAAATCCTTCAGTAACTATATATTCTTCATCTTTAATTTTATCTTTAATAGTATATGTATCTTTTTCTTTAGATTTATTTATAAATTCAAAATAATTAGTTAATAATTTTCTAGAAGATGTAGCCATATTTAAATGTCCATATAAAGTACATCCTACTAATTCATTAGAATTATTTTTAATTTTTATTATTTCATCTTTAGTTATTTCGTTTGATAATAAGAATAAATCTACATTTCTTTTACTTAAGAATTTAATTGTTCTTGAATTAGTACCTAAATGATTAGAAAACCATAGTATTTTTCCATTATAATTTAATTCATTTAATATATTTAAAACTCCAATATCACTAAAACCTATACCAGTAATATTAAGTTTAATTAATTCACTTATTAATTTCTTTAAATCCTCTATTTCATTATTATAGTAAAGACGATTAAAAGTAATAAAGATTTCTTTATTACTTTTATTAATATAATCATTTAATTCATCTAAACTAATTAAATTATTAAATCCATAACTATAATTTTTTATTCCTATAAAGAATCCATCTACATCATATAGATCTATATCTTCTTTTTTAGGAAGAGGAATATATATTTTACTCATTTAATCCTCCTTTTTTATAGAAACTGCTATACCGTCTCCTACTTTATAAAATTTAGTTTTAAATTCTTTATTATTTTCTAAGAATTCAATATATTTCTTTATTTTACCTACTAATTGTCTTAGATTTCTACTCTCAATTCTTTCTTTTTGTTCTACTAAACCATGAAAGCTTAAATTATCAGATATTATTACTCCTCCAGGATTTAAATTCTTCTTAAATTTTTCAAAGAATTTAATATATTGTCCTTTAGCAGCATCAATAAATATTAAGTCATATTTATCAGATAATTCTATATCTAAGGCATCAGTGAATATTACATTAATTCTCTCGTCTAATTTAGCCTTTTTTATATTCTTTAACGCTAAAATATATCTATCTTGATCTCTTTCTATACTAGTAACATTTATATCATCATTGACAAGTGCCATTTTAATTGCAGAATATCCAATAGCAGTACCTATTTCTAAGATATTCTTTGAATTACTTTTAGAAATTATTTTGCATAAAAAATCTATTCCTTTTTTTTGCATTATAGGAATATTTTTTTCTTCTGCATAAACTTCCATTTCTTTAATAAGATTATCCATTATTTTTTTCTTTAGTAAGAGTATTTAATATACCCTCGACTAATTTCCATTCTTTTTCTGTTTCTATTGGCATTAAATCACTAGTTTTCTTATTTGGATTATAACAAGATGCATATACTTTAATAAGACCATTTTCATCTTTAGTATCATCAGTATAAACAATATAATTCTTACCTGTTTCTACTAAATCAAATGTATAAAGTACTCTCATCTTTTTTTCATTACCATCATTATCTATTAATGTAAAATAATTTTCTTTCATTATTTACTCCTATCTAAGTATCTTTGAAGTATTATACTTGCTGCTACTGAGTCAACTTTCCCTTTTCTTTTCTTTCTAGACATATCGGATCCTATTAAAGCATTATTAGCTTCTACTGAAGATAATCTTTCATCTTCTAAGATTACTTCTACATCTAATTCTTTTTCTAATAATTCTTTAAAATTAATACTTCTTTCTGAAGCAAAACCTAAAGTATTATTCATATTCTTAGGTAAACCTAATACTATTTTATTAGTATCAAATTCATTCATTAAATCTTTTACTATAGGAACTAAAGAATTATAATCTTCATCTTTAAAAAAGTAAGTCTTATAAAAGGAAGCGATAATACCTAATTTATCGCTTACTGCTACTCCTAAAGTTTTAGTTCCTAAATCTAAACCTATTATTCTCATATTATTTTCTACTCAAATAACTACGAAGTAATACTTCAATAATATCAGTTCTATCTATTTTTGATAATTTCTTTCTTGTTTCTTTATAGTTAGAAATATATCCTGGATCACCACTAATTAAGTATCCTACTAATTGATTAATTGAGTTATAACCTCTTTCTTCTAGAGATTCTACTGCTTCATTTAATGTATCACTAACTAATGTGTTATTTATATCCTTTGCATCAAAAATATTTGTTGAATTATTATCCATAATTTCACCTCATAAATGATATTATACCATATATTTAAAAAGAAAAAAAGACCATTGGTCTTTTAATCATCTATATCACCAAAATGTGCACAAAGGTTATTAACTTTTTCTTGTACTTCTCTTTCTTGTTCTGGTGTTAATTTATATTTTTTAGGTCCTTTTGATGGTAATATAAATCTGTTTTCAGATTCTCTATGTTCCATTTCTAATGATGGTATTTGTGAATCAATCATACTGATTGTTTCTTCTATTATTGCATCAATTCCAGTATCTTTCTTTTCTCTTGGTTTAACTTCTTTAATCTTTTCTAATGCTGTTTTAAGATTCATGCCTTTAATAGTACATCCTCTTAATTTGCCCGCTTTATATTGTTTTGCTATATATTCTTCCACTTGAACAGATATTGTTTCATGAAAACGCCCAAATTTACCTTTTTGAATATCTGTCTTTAAAGTTTTATCTGTAACATTAATTATAGCTCCTGTATTAGATAAATTACAGTTTTGAACACCAACATTATAACTTCTTACATCACCATTAGTCATAAGAATATGTCTATCACTTCTAAGAGATTTACATTCAAATTTAACTCCATTAAAATTTAACCCATCTAAATTACAACCTCTAAATAAAAAACTATGTGTCTTAGTTTTTAAGCCTGTATTAGAAAAATCACAATTTTCAAAATTAAATGTTAATTCCCATTGATCATTACATATACCAAAGCTATTTGATAAGTCTACACCAGAGAAATCAACGTTTTGAATTGTATAAGTTTGCCCTAGTATATTACCACTATAAAATAATTCAGTAAAAACAATATTTACATTTGTATTACTTAAGTCTACAGTTTTTGCAGGTTGAAGAATAGCATTAGTAAAATCTGCTTCGCTTAAATCTATCTTGCATAATCCTTCTATAGTACACGCTAAGCATTTATAACCATCTTTATAATCAAATAATAATTCATCTATCTTTTCTTTTGGCAAATGTATTCTTCTTTCAGGATTAAATTTAACTTCTTTTATTCTTTCAGCCACTGCTTCTCTTAGTAATCTTCTATCCGAATTACTCATTTTTGTTCCCATAACATCACCCTTAGTTAATTATATTACTATAATTATATCATAAATGCAATTAAAAAAATGTCTTACGACATTTTTAATATGTATACCATAAACCTTGTTCCATTAAATCTGAAATAATTTGGTTATGCTCTTCGAATGTTTTACTAAAATATATATTATTTCTTTTATCTGCAACAAAGTAGAAGTAATCATTTGGTAAATAATTTACTGCAGCATCAATAGATTCTTTTGATGGATTAGATATAGGTCCAACAGGTATCATACCACCTGCAGCAGAACTTCTTGTATTATATGCATTTATATCATCAATTTCACTTTGATATAAATCTCTTTCTGACATATCGACACCAATAGCATAGTAAGTAGTAACATCAGATCCAAGGCTCATACCATTATTTAATCTATTCATGAATACACCCATTATTTGTTTCCTATTATTTATATTATTACCTTCAAGTTCAAGAATAGATGCTAATGTCATAATTTTATGAAGTGATAAACTACTCTTTTCTATTGAATCTTTATAAGTATTAAGTACATCTCCTTCTTGATCTAACATTTTTTCAAATATATCTTCAATAGTAGCATCTTTCTTAAATTCATAAGTATCTGGGGCTAAATAACCTTCTAGTGGATAATAAATATTTGGATCTAATATTTCTTCGGTTAAGAACCAATATTTTTTTATTAAAGAATTAATATATTCAGTATCTTTTAATTTATTTAATATTTCTTCTTCAGTAATTTTAGTATTACTTGTAATAGTATTAATAATACCTCTCATATTATAACCTTCTTTAAAAGTTATAGTAATAGTATCTGCTTTTGCATTACTTGAATTAGATATTTTTTCAAATATTTCTCTTAAACTCATATTAGGATGAAGAATATAAGTACCTGCTTCTACATCAAATTTATTTAATCTTACATAGTAATAAGTAAACGATTCATTTCTAACTAAACCATCTTTCTTTAAATCACTAATAAGGGATTTCATACCATAATCTTCATTGAAGTTCTTTACTTCAAATACAACCTTTTTATCACTTTTAGATACAGGACTAACCATATAAAAGCATAATCCTACTAAACATCCCATTAATAATACAATTATAATTGGAATAATAATTTTTATCTTTTTCATATACACCTCTAATATAATAATTATAACAAAAAATATTTGTAAAATATATAAATAAAAATATAAAGTGTAAATAAAAAAGCAATTATTCAATAATTGCTTTTATTCTTCTTATACCTGAAGATACACTTTCTTCTTTAGTAATCTTAAATTTACCTATTTCTTTAGTATGAGATACATGTGGACCACCACATAATTCTTTAGAAACATCTCCTATAGAGTATACAGTAACTATATCTGGATATTTTTCTATAAACATACATTCTGCTCCAGAATTAATAGCTTCTTCTTTAGTCATTTCTTGTTTAGTGACAGTTAAATCTTCATTTATCCATTTATTAACTAAATCTTCAGTATTTTTTATTTCTTCATCAGTTAATTTATGATCACAGTTAAAGTCAAATCTCATTCTTTCTTCATTAATATTTGATCCTCTTTGATGAACATCCTTTGAAACAGTAATTTTAAGGGCTGCATTAAGTAAATGTGTTGCAGTATGATATCTTGTTTCAATTTCAGAATTACCTGCTAAACCACCCTTAAATTTACCTTCAGAATTAGTTCTAGATAATTCTTGATGTGCCTTAAATTTAGCTTTAAATCCCTCTAAATCTACTTTAATACCTTTTTCTTCTGCTAATTCCATAGTAAGTTCTATTGGGAATCCAAAAGTATCATATAAATGGAATGCAGTATCTGCATCTATATCAGTATTAGATACTTTTTCAAATTCTTTTAGACCTTTTTCTAATGTTCTATTAAACTTAATCTTTTCATTAGTAAGAACTTCAAATACTATTTCTTTATTCTTATCTAATTCTTCATAGTAAGATTTATATTTATCAATAATTAATTTAGCAAGTTCTATATCAAAATCGCTATTAACATCAATATCTAACTTCTTAGCATATCTAATCATTCTTCTTATTAATCTTCTTAAAATATATCCTTGGTCTTTATTAGATGGTTTAATACCAGCATTATCTGCACTTATAAATGTAGCAGTTCTAATATGATCTGCAATTATTCTAAATGCTTTTTCATTACCTTCATATGGTTTACCAGATATTTCTTCAATCTTTTTAATTACATCTATCCAAAGTGAAGAAGTATAGTTATCAGTTTTGCCTTCTAAGACTGCTACTACTCTTTCTACACCCATACCTGTATCTATATTCTTTTTAGGAAGATATGAAATATTACCATTTTCATCTCTATTAAATTCCATGAATACATTATTCCAGATTTCTACCCATCTTTCATCTTCAGTATCAAATATTTCAGGTACTTCTTCATCTGATCTAAAATAGAATATTTCAGTATCTGTACCGCATGGGCCAGTATCTCCAGCTGCCCAGAAATTATCTTCTACAGTGGATGCTATATGTCCTTCACTTATACCTAAATTAAGCCATAAATCATGTGCTTCTTTATCAAAAGGAACTTTATCATCTCCACCAAATACAGTAACACCTAATCTATTAGTTGGTATTTCTAATACTTTAGTTAAAAATTCAAAACTCCAAGTTATACTTTCTTTTTTGAAATATGCTCCTAAAGACCAGTTACCAAGCATTTCAAAGAATGTATGATGTGTTTTATCACCAACTTCATCAAGATCTGTAGTTCTCATACATTTTTGATAATCACAAAGCATATCTCCAAGTGGATGCTTTTGCCCCATTAAATAAGGAATTAATGGTTGCATACCTGCAGTATTGAATAATACTGATGGATCATTTTCAGGCACTATTGGAGCACTTGGAATTTGTACATGTCCTTTACTTACAAAAAATTCTATATATTTATCTTTTAAATTCATTATTCTTCACCTACTATCTTTAATATTTCATCTACTGATTCTTCTTTTGTATTTTTACTATTATCTATATAATGTTGATCATCAGTTCTTTTTAGGGCTCCTAAAGGTCTATTCATATCATCATAATCTCTTTGTTTTAAACTATTATATACTTCTTCATATGTTGATTCTATACCTTTTTCTTTATTTTGTTCTAATCTTCTTTTTGCTCTTTCTTCTAAAGAACAATCTATATAAAACTTATATTTAGCATCAGGAAATATAACAGTAGTTATATCTCTACCTTCCATAACTATATTAGATTTTTTAGCCATTTCTCTTTGTTTTTCTTCCATGACTAATCTAAGAGGTACTATACATGATATTTTAGATACTCTAGAAGTTACTTCCATAGTTCTAATCTTATCAGACACATCAATATCATCCATATAAGTTTTACCATCATTAGTTAATCTTATATCCATATTCTTAAGAAGTTCTACTATTTTTTCTTCTTCATCTTCATTAATATTAAGCTCTAATGATTTTAATGCCACACATCTATACATAGCGCCTGTATCTATATATGTATAATTTAATCTTCTAGCTACTTCTTTAGCTATTGTTCCTTTCCCTGAACCACTAGGTCCATCAATTGCTATTATATTAAACATAAATCCTCCTAAACAAAACAAAAGGATAGTACACTAAGGAGCCATAATGGCGGTACCATCCTTTATTTAACTTAATTCAATAACGGTTTTAACCGGTGATTTCTCACATCTAGAATGGTAGCTTTCAATAATTTATTTATCTTAGTATTTCACCATCACTAAGTCTCTATAATAAATATAATTATTTACTCTTCATTCTTTTGATTTTTACTAAACATCTGTGTTATTTTAAATTTATCATTTAAGAATAACCATATAGTTTTAATTATTGCAGTAAGCGGTGTTGCAATAACCATACCAATTATACCAAAGAAATGTCCAAATATCAATAATCCTAAAATAATTGTTACTGGATGTAATTTCATTGTCTTACTCATAACAATTGGATGTAATATATAACTTTCAATTAATTGAATTGCAATTACTACTACTGTAATAATAATACCTAATCTATAATCTGTAGCAAATGCTACTGCTATTATAGGAATACCACCAATATATGGTCCAACATATGGAATAATATTAGTTACTGCATTCCATAATGCAAAGAATACTGCTGCTTTTAAACCAGATATTCCAAAACAAATAGCAGATACTGCAAATACAAGTATTGCAATTAAACCTGTACCTTTAACAAATGAGAATATTTGTTCAGAAATATCTTTAAATAAAGCATGTGTACTTGCTCTATATTTCTTAGGAATAAATATATATAAGAATTCTGATGCTCTATCAAAATCTAAGCATAAATAGAATCCTATAATTAAACTAAGTAATAATGTACCTGTTTTAGATACAAATGATGTTGCTAATGCTAATAATTTTGTTGGCATATTAGAAGTATATGTATTTAATAAACCATTTAGAATATTATTTACATTTAATGTATTAGTTTCATTTAATTCGCTCATATTTAATTTAGTTAATAATCCATTTATAAATCCATTAACTGAATCAAATACTGTTGGTAGATATTTAATTAATTCATTAACTTCTCTTACTACTAATGGTATTAAATATTGAAGTAATAAATATACTACTAATATAAATACCACAAATATAATTATAGTAGCTGCTAATCTATTTAATTTCTTTTTAGCAGTCATTCTGGTAATTAATGGATTAAGTAAATATGCAATAGTTATTCCTATAAATATTGGAGAAATAACTTTTATAAAACTCCATATAAAACCAAATATTTTCCATTCTTTATTTATTAATGTTAATGCATAAATACCAAGTACTATTAATAAAATATAAAGTATCTTTAAAATCTTTTTACCAATAGATGCCATTTCATTAACATCATCATAATTAATCTTATCTTTTTTCATAAGAACACCTCATAAGTATTATATCATTTTTTTATTTATTTATTTCATTTTTTATTATATTTTCAAGTGATTTTACAGCACTATCTAGGTTATCATTTATTATTTTATAATCGTAAAAAGTATTTTCTCTTATTTCTCTTTCTGCGATTTCTAATCTTTCATTAATAACTTCCATAGAATCAGTGCCCCTATTAAGTAGTCTTTCTTTTAAAGCTTCTATTGATGGTGGTAAAACAAATATTAATAATGCATCTTTACCAAGCATATTCTTAATATTTCTAGCACCTTGTACTTCTATAACAAGAATAACATTTATTCCATCTTCTAGTCTCTTGATAACTTCGCTTTTAGGAGTACCATAATAATTACCATTATATAAAGCATATTCAAGTAAATTACCTTGTGCTACCTCTTCTTCAAAACCTTCTTTAGTTCTAAAATAATAATGTACTCCATCTACTTCATAATCTCTTTTTGGCCTACTAGTCATTGAGATAGACAATACATCCTCTGGGTGTAATTTTAAATATTCAGATACTACAGTATCTTTCCCTACACCACTAGGTCCAGATACTACAATTAATTTTCCTTTTTTCATTTTTTACCTCTTAAAATAATTATATATCATAAATATGATATATAAATATTAAATATTTTTCATTGTCAAAAAAGAGTCAAAATTATTTTGACTCTTTTTTAGTTGTTTTTTTAGCTTTAGTAGTTTTTTCTACCTTTTTTGTTTCTTTCTTTGGAGTAGCCTTTTTAGTTTCTTCTTTTTTAGTTTCTGCTACTACTTTTTCAGTAACATTTTTACCTTTATAGAAACCACATTCTGGGCAAACTCTATGAGGTCTAATAGCTGCACCACAATTTGAACACTTAACTGTACCGTTAGCTTCAATTTTGTAATGAGTTCTTCTCATTCTACCTCTAGTTTTTGATATTTTTCTAAATGGAACTGCCATACTATCACTCCTTCCCTCTATTCATCTAAATAATCCTTTAATTTAGATAATCTAGGATCTATTTCATTATCCTCTTCTTCATCAGTTATAAATTTCCATCCATCTCCGTAAATATTTTTTTCTTCGATATCTGGACTTACAACTTTGATTGGAATTTCCATTAATATATTTTGCCATATAATTGGAAGTAAATCAATAGAATTGTTTAAAATTTTCATATTTTCGTCGTTTTCTTCACTAATTTCTTCATCAATATCTATATCTATGTCATATTTAACGTCTTTTAGTGAAATACTGCATATTAATGTTAATACACATTTAATATTTAAATTTAAACTAATCATGTACCCATCACTAGTAATATTACCAGTAACACTTACCTTAGATATATCTCTTATATCATCATTTAAGTATTCTTTTGGGATATCTATTTCTTCATTAATTACTATTTCATCTGTTTGATTACATAATAATTTACTTAGATTAATATTCATATTTCCTCCGGCATATAAAGTATACTATAAAAACTTTATAAAATCAATTAAAATTTAATTACTTTTGGTTCTTCTGTAAATGAATAGATAGTAGCAGTAGCATCTTTAAAATATAATACTTCTGTATTATCATCGTTTTCATTATACATACTTCTAAGTGATGGATTAGCATCTAACATACTCTTTTTAGCTTCTATTCTATCATCAGATATAAGTTTGCCTTCTAATCTTATCCATTTGCCATTTAAAAATGTGCAAATTTCTACATTATTATTTATTTCTATTTGTTTAGATACATTTTTTCTCTTACCAGTTTGAATATATAATTTATCTTCAAATATATTTACTACTCCAAATGGTCTAACTCTTGGTTTATCCCCATCAATTGTAGCAATATAAAATGTTCCTGCTTCTTTTAAAAATTCATATACTTCTTTCACAAATCCTCCTATTTCCAAATAATTTTTCTACCTGCGCCAAGTTCAAAATGATATTTAACAATACCAATATCTATCTTAGATTTTGGCCCAGTAAGAGTAATTGCTTCTACTACATTGTCTCCCAAATAATTTAATTTAAATTTTTGTTGATTAAGTGCTGTAGGTGCAAGTAATGCATATTCAAGTCCTTTTTCAAACCAATCTGGATATTCTTTTGAATCAGTCACTTCTTCAATGGATTTACTCTTTCTTACATTTCCATTTGTTTCACCATACCCAAGTGCAATTACACATACTAATTCCTCATCTTCGGATATATTAGCAGTAACATATTTCTTTTTATATGTACCTGCTACAAAACATGTATTAAGACCTAATCCGGTAGCTTTTAATACTAGTTTTTCGCCATTATATCCACACTTTTCTTCAAGTAAATTATCATCTTTTTTACCTATTAAAGCTATATAATTCTTACAATTATGTAATTTACCATATTGAAGAATAAACCCTCCATATTTATCAAATACATCTGGATCATTTATTATCAATTGAATATGTAGATTTTCTTTAGGATTAATATCATTTATTAATTCATTCAATATATCTATTTTTTCTTTTTCTATCTCTTTAGAAGTATAACTTCTAACAGAATGTCTTTTCTTTATTATTTCTTCTATATTCATATTAAACTCCTATAAATATTATAACACATAAAAAGATTGCATTTGCAATCTAATTATAGGTTGGATTCTCCTTAACTTCTGTTTTTTGTAATTCTTCAAGCATTTGTTGTAATTCAGGTGTAGTTTTCTTATCAAGATTATTTTTTGTTTCAATAAGTTTTTTAAGTTCTACTCCATCAGGATACATTGCTGTTATTATTTCATTCATTAAATCATCTTTAAGTTGTTCATCTTCTACATTTAATGTAGGATCAAGAGGTTTATTATTTGGATTTTGATTACTCATTTTATTATATTCTTCAAGTGATTCTTGTAATTCTTCTATTGATTTACTTTCTAGATTTCTCTTTATATCAGGAAGCATCGTATAATCTGTTCCTTCTGGGAACATTGCTTTAATTAATCTATCTATTATTTCTTCTTTAGATAATTTATCATCTTCAAGTTCGTTTGTTTCTTTTACTTCTTCATCTTTATCTTTATTTTCTTTTTCATAATCATGTATTTTAATATCTTCTGGATAACTATTAAAATATTCACTTAATAAATCATAATCTTTTTTATTAAGAGTTACTTGTGATACTAAACCATCTCTATTTAATACAGATACATATGCTACTTTACTAAATGAATCATAATAGAATCCTTTAGAACGTATTTCAGAAACACCTGGTACTTGTCTTTTTATTTCTTCAATAGCAGGTGCTATATAGTTTATATCTATATGAGCTGGTATATCTTTCTTTTCTGTTAATTCTTCTCTTTCTTTATTTAATCTAGCCATATTATCTGCATGTAGTTTTATTTCTTCATTAAGTGCTTTTTGCAAATCTTCAATTTGTTTTGCATATGGATTAAGGTTACTTCTTGTTTCTCCATATTGAATTATAGTATTTGGATCTATACCTGCGTTAATAGCTTGGTCCATATTTCTTTCAACATAATAATTTTCATTATTTTGTTGATACATTTTTAGTAAATCTCTTAGTTGTTGTACTCTTTCTTTATGTCTTTCAATTTCTTTATCAATTTGATAATCTATTGTCATATATATACCTCTCTATAATATAATTATAACATAAAAAAGAAGCATATAATTATGCTTCTTATTTATGCTTTACACTATTTTCTTTCTACTTTTAATTTAACTTCTCTACCATTAATATCATAAGATTCACTATCTAAAGTAGTTTTAATTATATCAAGAGATAATGTTTCTTTTTTGATATAATCAGTAAATTTACTAAGTACATCATCAAGATCTCCATCATAATATAAATCAATTCTATTTTCTACTTCAAAGCCAGAATCTTTTCTTAGATTTTGAACTTTAGATACTATTTCTCTTGCAATACCTTCTAATATTAAATCTTCATTTAAAGTAGTGTCTATAACTATAAAATTATCATTTAAGTATGCAGCATCATATCCTTCTTTAGAATTAACTCTAATATCAACCATATCTGGTGTTATTTCTAAGTCTTCTTCCATGAATCTAACTTTAACACTATTACCTTTAGATAAATTATTTATATCTTCTTGATTAAGTTCCAGTAATTTATTTGCATAATCATTTATATTTTTACCAAACATCTTACCACATACTTTAAAGTTAGGTTTAATTTCTAAAGTCATAAATTTAGTTAAATCTTTTTCGAATACTACTTCTTTAACATTTAATTCTTCTTTTATTAAGTCTACTAGATCTGAAATTAATTCTTCATTCTTACCATCAAGAATAGCTTTAGATATAGGTTGTCTAACTTTTATCTTAGCTTCTTCTCTAGCATTTCTACCTAAAGAAATTAAATCTCTTACAAGGTCCATTCTAGTTTCTATTTTTTCATTTACTTTAGTTTCATCATATTTAGGGAAATCACTTAAATGAATTGATTCTTCGTTAGTAAGTTTGGTATATATATCATCTGTTATAAATGGTGCAATTGGAGCTACTAACTTAAGGAATCCAATTAATACATCATAAGTAGTTTTATATACTGCTTTTTTAGAAGTATCAAGTTCTGATCCCCAGAATCTTCTTCTATTTCTTCTAATATACCAGTTAGATAAATCATCATTTAAGAATGTTATTAAGTATTTAACTACTTTATTTAAATCATATTCTTCATATGAATCAGTTACATTCTTAACTAATGTATTATATTTTGATAATAACCATTTATCTATTTCATCAAGTTCTTCATATTTAACATCATAAGTTCTAGGATCTACATTATCAGTATTAGCATATAATTCAAAGAATGTATATGTATTTTTTAATGTGTTATAGAACTTAGATACTACTTCATCAAGTGCTTTATGATCAAATTTAATTGGTGTCCATACAGGTCCAATATTCATTAAATAGAATCTTACAGAATCTGCTCCATAGTTTTCTATTGTAGTAAATGGTTCTACTATATTACCAAGAGATTTACTCATCTTTTTACCATTAGCATCAAGCATCAAGTCATTAACAAGTACATTCTTATAAGAACTTTCTCCTGAAATAATTGTAGATATTACAAGAAGTACATAGAACCAACCTCTTGTTTGATCTATACCTTCAGCGATAAAATCTGCTGGAAATTGTTTTTCAAATAATTCTTTATTTTCAAACGGATAATGATATTGAGCATATGGCATTGATCCAGAATCAAACCAAACGTCCATAACATCTTTTTCACGTGTCATTACTTTACCACACTTAGAACATCTTATATGAATATTATCTACATATGGTCTATGTAAATCTAATTCTTCATCTTTTATTTCTTCAAGTGCTTTTTCTTTTAATTCTGCGATTGAACCAATTACATCAAAATGCCCACATTCACATTTCCAAATAGGTAGTGGGCATCCCCAATATCTATTTCTTCCAATACCCCAGTCAACCATATTTTCAAGCCAGTTATTAAATCTCTTTTCACCAACAAATGATGGATGCCAATTAATTTTACTATTAGCTTCAATTATCTTATCTTTCATTGAGGTATTATTTAAATACCATGCTGGTTTAGCAAAATAGATAAGTGGTTGTTTACATCTCCAACAATGTGGATATTCATGGTTAATCTTTATTTTCTTAAATAATTTATCATTTTCCTTTAACCATCTAATTATATCTATTTCAAGTTCTGGATCAGTTACTAATCTACCTGCCCATGGTCCTTCAGTATATTTACCATCAAGACCTACTGGATTAACAAAAGTAATACCATTATCTTTAGCTATTCTATTATCATCAGCGCCATATGCTGGAGCAATATGTACTATACCAGTACCATCTTCCATAGTTACATAAGAATCTGCTACTACTTCAAATGCTTTACCATCTACTTTAACAAATGGCATTAATTGTTCATATTTAGTTCCTACTAAGTCTTTACCTTTACATGTTTCAAGTATGCAGTAATCTTCTCCTAGAACTGAATCTGCTAAAGCTTTAGCTAAGATAAATTTATATCCCATACTTTCTACTTTAACATAGTCTTCATCTGGATTAACACAAAGAGCTAAGTTAGCCATTAAAGTCCATGGTGTTGTTGTCCAAGCTAAGAAATATTCATCTTTATCAACTACTTTAAATGGTGCTATAACAGTATTTACAGATACATCTTTATATCCTTGCGCCACTTCAAAGTTAGAAAGTTCTGTACCACATCTAGGGCAATATGGAAGTACTCTATTTCCTTCATATATTAATCCTTTTTTATGCATTTCATTTATTATCCACCATTCAGATTCAATAAATTTATTATCACATGTAACATAAGGATCATCAAAGTCAATAAATTGACCCATCATATTAGTTAATTTTTTAACATCATCAATACATGTATCTGTAGTATTCCTACATTCATTTATAAAGTTTTGAATCCCAAATTTTTCAATATCATCTTTACCATTAAAACCAAGTTTCTTTTCAACGTTAACTTCAACAGGTAATCCATGAGTATCTAATCCTATTTTCCTAAGTACTTTATAACCTTTCATAGTTTTATATCTACAGAATGCATCTTTTATTTCTTTTGCATACATGTGATGTAAACCAGGTTTTGCATTAGCATAAATTGGCCCATCATAAAAGACAAATCTATTATCATCTGGTCTATTTTCAATAGATTTTTTAAATATTTCATTGTCTTTCCAATTTTTTCCTACCCTTTGATTCATTTCAAAAGGTGTTTCATTTTTTAATTTTTCGAATACCATATATATTCCTCCTTTAAATATAAAAAAAGTCTATGATGTAAGGACCCATTAGGCGGTACCACCTTACTTCATAGACTTTCTATGCTCTTATACTATAACGTTAGTTAAACGCCTTATTCTAATTATTCAAATAAGGATATCAAGAGTGATCTAATATTTATAACTTATTAACTTACACCAACCGTTAACTCTCTTAAAAGTATTTAAATATTCGTCTCTATCATTTATTATTAATAACTTTATCAAAATTGTCTTTTAATTCATCATATTTAGCTTTAGTTTCCTCTAATTCTTTACTAAGTCTAATTATTTCATTATTCTTTTCTTTATTAGATGCTACTACTTTTTCAACTAAACTGATAATTTCATCCAGGTAAGTTTTAACTTCTACTGGATCATAGCCATAAATGGTCTTATTAAACTTATCCATAAACCACCCTCAACTAATGGTTAGTTATTATAATACTAATTTATTATAAAATCAAGTATTATAAATCTAAATCATCGTTTTTAGTTTTAGCCTTTTTATCTTCTTCATCAGTCATTTTACCTTGTACATTAATATTTTTTGGTGTACAAAGGAAAATCCCTGAACCTAATTTTTGTAAATCTCCACCAATAGCATATAAAGTTCCACTTAAGAAATCTACTATTCTCTTAGCTTGCTCTGGAGTTACTCTTTTTAAATTAACAACAACAGCATTTCTTTTCTTTAAATGATCAGCTATTTGTTGGCTTTCAGAATATGCTCTTGGTTCAAGTAATATCATTTTATTACCTTCACTATTAGTATCTTTATAAGCTTCATCTGGAGTTAATGTGTAGAATTCATCTTCTACAGTCTTAGTCTCATCTTCTTTTCCTAAAATTTTATCAAACATTCCCATGAATATCCCTCCATATCATATAGATAATTCTATCATAAATCTTATAAAAAGAAAAGATTTTTCTTATAACTTAACAATATTTTCCAAAAACATATTATGCTAAAAGAATTGTATATATTACTATTTTATGCTATAATTTATTTAGAGGAGCATTTAGTTTATAACTAAGTGTCTACCTTTTTGGTTTGAACACTTAAGCTATAAGCTTAAGTGTCTTTTTTTTACATTGCTTCTATTATTAGTAATAGGAGATATAAAATTATGGATGAAAAGAGTAAGATACTCAATACGTATAAACGTTTTCTCATCTATATCACCTCCTTTCTAGAAAAGTCGGTAGACACTAAGCTTTAAATGCTCCATATATTATATTCGCGTTAAATTTAAAAATTCCCCCTATGAAAATAAAAAAGATAGCATTAGCTATCTTTTTATGAATTTAAAGATTCAGTTTCATATAGATTTTTATAAATCTTATTTGTTTTTAATAAGTATTCATGTGTTCCTTCACCCACGATTTTACCACCATCTACTACATAAATAACATCTGCATCTATGATAGTAGATAATCTATGAGCTACTATTACTACTGTATGATCTTTAACTAAATTATTAATAGTTTTCTTAATATATTCTTGCGAATTGTTATCAAGTGCAGAAGTAGCTTCATCAAATAGAATTACTTTAGTATCTTTTGTTAAAGTTCTTGCAATTGATAATCTTTGTTTTTGACCTCCAGATAGATTTACTCCACCTTCACCAAGTAATGTATTATATTTATCTGGTAAAGATTCTATATAATCATCTAGATAAGCTTTTTTATTATATTCTTTTATTTCATCTAGTTTAATATTCTTATTTACTACTTTAAAGTTATCTTTAATAGTTCTATTAAATATAAATGGTTCTTGTCTAATAATAGATATATTCTTTCTAATAGTTTTTTCATCTAAATCTTTTATATCTATACCATCAAGTGTAATAGATCCTTTTCTTACATCAAATACTCTTGTTAATAGATTAAATAATGTAGATTTACCTTGACCAGATCTGCCTACTATAGCTATCTTTTTATTAGGTTCAAGTTTTAAATTAAAATTCTTTAAGATATCTTGTTCATCTGGGTATCCAAAGTATACATTCTTAAATTCTATAA
>JAEEGJ010003573.1_pt1 | contig 58348 bp, 55 predicted proteins | sample 8958761 | NCBI WGS metagenome assembly JAEEGJ01 (sample SAMN16246546, study PRJNA631951) | gut metagenome | biome: gut microbiome; feature: rumen; material: RS-attached | host: Bos | place: Iran: Karaj | collected 2018-10 | reverse complement strand
GACCAAATTCACCATTTGTTATTACATTTCCACGAAGTGCCTTACCAGCCATGCTGCCACGGAACTGCTTACGGCGCTTCACTCTCTTCGGCATTAACATTATTTGTCACTCCCTTCCTGCGAAACAACCTCTTCGCTATTCTTTGTAGGAAGTACTTCACCCTTGTAGATCCATACCTTCACACCTACTTTACCATATGTGGTATCTGCTTCAGCGAAACCATATTCAATATCAGCTCTGAGTGTCTGAAGCGGAATGGTTCCTTCGCTGTAGAACTCTGTACGGGCAATATCTGCACCACCGAGACGACCTGAAACGCTTGCCTTGATACCCAAAGCGCCGGCCTTCATGGTTCTGCCCATGCAAGACTTCATAGCTCTTCTGAAAGATACACGGTTCTCAAGCTGACCAGCGATGTTCTCAGCAACAAGCTGTGCATCTCTGTCGGGCTTTTTGATTTCTTTGATATCTACAGTGATCTTCTTGTCTGTTATCTTGCTTAACTCTTTCTTGGTTACTTCTATCTCGTTACCGCCCTTACCGATTACAACACCGGGCTTAGCTGTATAGATGATAACCTTTACTCTGTCTGATGCTCTCTCTATTTCAATCTTTGAAACACCTGCTGCGTACAACTTCTTCTTCAGAAACTTTCTGATGTTGTAATCTTCAACAAGGTAATCTGCAAAATCAGCGCCATCAGCATACCATTTAGAATCCCAATCCTTGATAACGCCAACTCTCAGACCATGAGGATTAACTTTCTGTCCCATTTTGATCTCCTTCCTATCTCTCGTCAAGAACTACAGTGATGTTGCTCATTCTCTTTTCGATCCTGTAAGCTCTACCCTGTGCTCTCGGTCTAACTCTCTTCATTGTAGGTCCCTTGTCTGCATAGCACTCTGCAATGAACAGGTTATCACGATTCATACCGTTGTTATTTTCAGCGTTAGCGATTGCTGATTCCAAAAGCTTCTTGATTATGCTTGATGCATATCTGGGATTGTATGTAAGGATTGCAAGTGCAGTGTTTACATCTTTACCTCTGATAGCATCCAAAACGAAGCATGCCTTCTGTACCGAAACCCTAGCGTAAGATAATTTAGCTGAAGGTCTGGTATCTTTGTTGGCATTTCTTTCTCTCTTAATCTGGCTTCTATGTCCTTTTGCCATCTCTTAGTCCTCCTTTGATTATCTTACCTTAGACTTCTTCTCGTCCTTGCCATGTCCTCTGTAAGTACGTGTTGCAACGAACTCACCGAGCTTATGTCCAACCATATCTTCGGTCACATATACCGGCACATGCTTTCTTCCGTCGTGAACAGCGATCGTGTGTCCTACGAATGAAGGAAAGATCGTTGAACGACGTGACCATGTCTTAATAACTTGTTTATCACCTGCAGCGTTCATAGCGTCTACTTTCTTAAGCAGGCTCTCATCTGCGAAAGGTCCTTTTTTAAGTGATCTAGCCATTATATTTCCTCCTACTTGATTAACTATTTAATAGCTCTTCCGTCTCTTCTTCTTACGATAAGCTTGTTAGAAGCTTTCTTCTTCTTACGTGTCTTAAGTCCGAGAGCGGGTTTACCCCAAGGTGTGCAAGGACCCGGACGTCCGATAGGTGCTCTACCTTCACCACCACCGTGCGGATGGTCGTTGGGGTTCATGACAGAACCGCGAACTGTAGGTCTGATACCCATGTGACGCTTACGTCCTGCCTTACCGATGTTAACCAAGTTGTGATCACCATTGCCGACAACACCGATTGTAGCGCGGCAGATGATGGGAACCATTCTCATCTCGCCTGAAGGCAGACGAAGTGTTGCGTACTTACCTTCTTTAGCCATGAGCTGTGCTGCATTACCAGCTGAACGAACGAGCTGTCCGCCCTTGCCGGGATAAAGCTCAATGTTATGTACCTGTGCACCTACAGGAATCTCTGAAAGAGGAAGGCAGTTACCAACTCTTACTTCGGCCTGAGTACCGCTCATAACCTTCTGTCCTACTGTAAGTCCGTCGGGAGCAAGGATGTATGCCTTCTCACCGTCTGCATAACATATAAGAGCGATGTTAGCAGTTCTGTTGGGATCGTACTCGATAGTCTTAACAACTGCCGGGATACCATCCTTTGAATTTCTCTTGAAATCGATTATTCTGTACTTTCTTCTGTTTCCACCGCCGTGATGTCTGACAGTGATCTTACCCTGATTGTTACGTCCAGCGTTCTTCTTTAAAGATGTGCAAAGGCTCTTCTCGGGAGCGCTTGCTGTTATCTCTGAGAAATCAGAACCGGTCATGTTTCTTCTGGACGGTGTATATGGGTTATATGTCTTTATTCCCATGATTATTTCTCCTTTTTAAATGTTTGTTATCGTGCTCATTCTGCACATATTTGAATATATTTTACAGGCCTGTGAATATCTCGATATCCTTGCTGTCAGCTGTAAGCTGAACAATGGCCTTCTTGGTCTTTGCAGTCTTTCCGACTACCATGCCACGTCTCTTGTTCTTGCCTTCGCAGTTCATTGTGTTAACGCTGGCAACTTTTGCTCCTTCGAACATCTTCTCCACAGCTTCCTTGATCATGGACTTGTTTGCTTCCGGATGAACAAGGAATGTGTACTTCTTCTCTGACATAGCATTCATGCTCTTCTCTGTTACGAGAGGCTTGAGGATTACATCATAGTACTTTATATCAGCCATTATGCATACACCTCCTCGATTGTCTTAACGGCATCCTGTGTAACAACAAGTGTCTTTGCATTGAGGATGTCATATACATTGATCGTGCTTGTGAGTGCTGTCTTTGTAGTAGGAATGTTCTTTGCTGACTTAACAACCTTTTCATCATTCTCGTTCAATACTACAAGTGACTTGCCTTCAACCTTAAGGTTGTTGAGTACTGTCACAAAGCTCTTTGTCTTGATCTCGTCAAACGCAAGCTTGTCAACAACGATAAGCTTGTTGTTTGCTACCTTATCTGTGAGTGCGCTCTTTAAAGCAGCTCTCTTCTCTTTCTTGTTCATCTTGAAAGAGTAATCTCTCGGAACCGGTGCGAATACAACTCCGCCGCCTGTCCACTGAGGAGATCTTGTAGAACCCTGACGGGCATGTCCTGTGCCCTTCTGTCTCCAGGGCTTTCTTCCGCCGCCTGATACCTCGGAACGTGTCTTTGCTTTCTGGGTACCCTGACGATTATTTGCAAGTTGCTGAACAACAGCCATGTGAACAAGGTGTTCATTTATCTCAACACCAAAGATCGCATCGGAAAGTTCCATTGTTCCAACTTCTTTTCCTTCCATGTTATAAACCGATACGTTTGCCATCTTGGATGGTCCTCCTTTCATCGTGCCAAAGCACTAATTCTTAAGCCTGAGCTCTTGTTGTTTCCTTTACAGTAACCAATGCTTTCTTAGGTCCGGGAACAGCGCCCTTGATAAGGAGAAGATTCTTCTCAGCATCTACTCTTACCACTTCGAGGTTCTGTACGGTAACCTTCACATGTCCCATGTGACCCGGCATACCTTTGCCCTTGAATACACGGCTGGGTGATGAACATGCACCGTTTGAACCCTGATGACGATGGAACTTAGAACCATGCTTCATGGGTCCTCTGTGCTGTCCGAGTCTCTTGATGGCACCCTGGAAACCTTTACCCTTTGAGATAGCGGTTACATCAACCTTGTCGCCTGTCTCAAAGATGTCAGCCTTGATCTCCTGAGCGAGTGTGTACTCTTCAGCATTTTCAAATCTGAACTCTCTTAAGTATCTCTTAGGACCAACGCCGGCCTTATCGAGATGACCCTTTACAGCCTTGTTGATACCATGTCTGTGAGCTATCTCTTTCTTGCCCGACTTATCCTTGTTAACTACCTTCTCAGCCTTCTCACCAAATCCAACCTGGATTGCTGAGTAGCCATCGTTCTCAACTGTCTTAACCTGTGTTACTACACAAGGACCAGCTGTAAGAACAGTTACAGGTATGAGTGCACCGTCTTCATTGAAGATCTGTGTCATACCGACTTTTGTTGCTAAAATAGCTTTCTTCATTAGTTTTTCCTCCTATTTGACCTACAGCGGGGCGCGATCGCGTCCATACTAGAAGAAGGTCTTATTTGTTTTTCATCTTAATGTCAATGTAAACGCCTGCAGGCATCTCTAATCTCTGGAGAGCATCAACCGTCTTGGGTGTAGGTGTGATGATGTCGATGAGTCTCTTGTGAGTTCTCTGCTCGAACTGCTCTCTCGAATCCTTGTACTTGTGTACGGCACGGATGATGGTAACAACTTCCTTTTTAGTAGGAAGCGGAACCGGTCCGCTAACCTGAGATCCGTTCTTCTTGACTGTTTCAATGATCTTCTTGGCAGAAGCATCCACCAACTGATGATCATAAGCTTTCAGAGTAATTCTCATAATCTGATTTGCCATAAAAAAAGTCGCCTCCTTTTCGCACTTTTAATTGATAAGTACGACAAGCGGTGACTGTACACTCTTCCGTGTGTGTCCTATTTTTTTATTATGAAGACTTTCGTCTTCAGGATCTCACACGTTGTTTCTAATTACTATTAGACGTTACTTGTACAGTGACTTGTCGTCAGTTTCCTAACTTGACATTCGCTCCACGGAAAACCTGCCACGAGGGCAGCAACCTCACGCTTCATAGCTATCATGCCACAGCAACGTCTAATATACACTATGTTTAGCCAATTTGCAAGTACTTTTTTAAAAAATTTTTTGACCGGTATTTTTTCCAAGTCTTCTTATTATATAACTCTTTTTCAATAAAATAACAACAGCGGTTTCAAACGGATATATGATATAGGAAGTATCAGCCATAAAAAAAGGACTGAATGCATTTGCACCCAGTCCCTGTTGTTCATATCTTTATCCGATATTCATCATTCTTTTGAAAGTGCTTCCTGTACTGCCTCAAACTCTCTTACCACCTCTTCTGAAGGAGCCTTGGTAAGAAGGCTTACTACTATATTAAATACGAAAGCAACTATGAATGCGGGAAGAAGCTCATATATGTTCAAAGCTCCGCCGAGAGGTCTTACGAGGAACTTCCAGATGAAGATCATCGCACCACCGCTCACCATACCGGCAAGTGCTCCATGCATATTTGATCTCTTCCAGAAGAGAGCAAGGATGACTGTCGGTCCGAAGGCCGCTCCGAATCCTGCCCATGCAAACGATACGATACCGAATACCGAACTGTTCGGATTCCATGCTATAGCAACACCTATAACAGAAACGATGATAACGGTAACTCTTGCGATTAACATCTCGGTCTTGGGCTCAATGTTTTTCATGAACACTTCTTTAAGGATGTTCTGTGACACGCTGGATGATGCAGCAAGAAGCTGTGAATCCGCTGTCGACATCGTAGCAGCAAGGATACCTGCAAGTATAAGACCTGCGATAAGAGCTGCCGCCATTCCGTGGCTTGCTATAAGCTGAGATATAACTATGATCACCTGCTCACCGTCTGAGAGCTGTTCTATAACACCTGCGTTACTCATAGCGCATCCGATTATACCGATGAATACTGCCACGCCAAGCGAGATGAATACCCAGACCGTAGCAACTCTTCTTGAAAGCGCAAGCTTCTTGGGATTCTCGATAGCCATGAATCTTAAGAGGATATGAGGCATACCGAAGTATCCGAGTCCCCATGCAAGCGTTGATATCTTTGTAATGAAGCCATAGCCTACCGCTGAATTGCTGGAAGGATCATGCATGGCATTAAGATCAAAATAACCCGCAATGCTTCTTGCATTGTCCATTACTGCCGCCATACCGCCTACGCTGTGTATTCCATAGAACACTATGACTATAAGAGCGAATGTCATTATAACACTCTGCCAGAAGTCAGATGTGCTCGCTGCTATGAAACCTCCAAGCGTTGTATAGAAGATGATGACAAGCGCAAATATGATCATTGCTTTATGGTACTGAGATGTCGTGAGTTCTCCTGTTGTGCTGAACAGTCTTCCAAAAAGCTTTCCGCACGCAGAGAATCCAGAACCTGTATAAGGTACAAAGAAAATAACTATAACGATCGCAGCTATTACAGACAATATCTTCTTATCATCTCTGTATCTGTTTGAGAAGAAGATCGGCAGTGTTGTCGAATTGTTGCATACCACCGTGTAAGTACGAAGTCTTCTTGCAACAAAAAGCCAGTTAAGATACGTCCCCACTGCAAGTCCGAATGCTGTCCAGAACGCATCCGCAAGTCCCGTTGCATAAGCGACACCCGGAACACCCATCAAAAGGTAACTGCTCATGTCTGATGCTTCGGCACTCATCGCCGTAACAAAAGGTCCGAGCTTACGTCCGCCGAGGAAGTACTCGTCTGTACTGCCGCTGTTCTTTTTGAATGACCAGATACCGATGCCTATAACGAAACACATATAAGCAACTATCGATATCATGATACCCACTGTTGACATACTCATAATAATATCTCCCTTTCCACTATATAAACCCTTACGGTTTTAAGTTCATGAGTTTACGAATCGATCTGTCTTACTCTTCTCCGGCCTTTACTCTGGCAGCCTGTTCCTTCTGGATATCAGGATCGTATGAGATGATAGGTTCAATATCCTCATCGTTCATCTTTCTTGCCTTGTAGTTTCTAAGTATCGTTACCACCACAGGCGAAAGTGCGATAACACCGATAAGGTTGGGGATCATCATAAGTCCGTTGAACGTATCGGAGATATCCCACGCAAGTGATGAAGTCATTAAAGAACCGCTGATTATCATAATAACAAAGATTACTCTGTATATCTTGGTTCCCTTTATACCGAACAGATACTCTGTAGCTTTTCCGCCGTAGTGAGACCATCCCAAAACCGTGGTGAATGCAAAGAGCAAAACTGCGATAGCAACGAACCACTGTCCTGCTTTACCGAATACATTGCCGAATGCTGTCGCAACAAGTGTTGCATCATCAACTCCTTCAACAGCAAGACCGGTACTTAAGTCGATAGCTCCCGAAGAGAGCACAACAACAGCTGTCATGGTACATACAACAAAAGTATCTGCGAAGACCTCAAATATTCCCCAGAGGCCCTGCTTGATGGGCTCAACAACATTTGAGTTCGAATGAACCATAACCGAAGAACCGAGACCTGCCTCATTTGAGAACACACCTCTCTTACATCCCTGGGTTATGACTGTCTTTATCATGATACCCGTTGCAGCACCGCCGACTGCCTTAACACCGAAAGCGAATCTGAAGATTGCTGCAAACATCTGAGGTACAACCGTTATATGTACAAAGAAGATGATAAGTGCTCCGATAACATATGCAACTGCCATGAAAGGAACGATCCTCTCCGCAACGGCAGCTATTCTCTGAAGTCCGCCGATTATTATTATTCCGCCGACTATCATGAGCACAACACCTATAACAAGGTTTACGGCATTGATATCACCGTAGATGACAGGTGCATCTATATTTGCAAAGAACGCGCTCTTTAAGTTGGCTGTGATCTTATTGACCTGACCCATGTTTCCGATACCGAATGATGCGAGTATAGCGAACAGGCTGAAAAGAACAGCAAGAACGCCACCTATCTTTTCATATCCCTTTATCCTTCCGAGGCCGTCCTTTAAGTAGTACATGGCACCGCCCGACCATTCACCATCTTTATTCTTTCTTCTATAATATATACCAAGAACATTTTCCGAGAAGTTTGTCATCATTCCGAAGAATGCCGCAACCCACATCCAGAATACTGCGCCGGGGCCGCCGAGTACGATCGCAGCCGATACACCGGCTATGTTACCGGTTCCGATGGTAGCTGCCAGAGCTGTACACAAAGCCTGGAACTGGGATACGCTTCCCTTATCCTTGTTTGATCTTGACTTCTTGTCAAACACTCCGCCTACAGTCTTCTTCATCCAATGCTTGATGTTGGTTATCTGATAGAATCCCGTGAGGATCGTCATTACAACACCGACACCGATAAGGAGCACCAGTCCGATCTGAACCCAGACAAATGAGTTGATCGCATCATTTACGGTAGTGATTCTCTCAATAAACTGTTCCATAATTCTTTCCCCTCTATAGATAATTATGCTATCTTAACGGACTCGTAATCATCATCCGCATTGTTCCTTACAAGAGCTTTTATATGTGAATCTCTTCTGTCTGCGGATATTATCTCGCCGCTCTCAAGCTTAAGATCGATGCTTCCGTCCGCTCTTAAGATTATGTCCTCAAACCTTACAACTACTTCTGCCTTGCATGCCGTACCGTCAGCCTGACTGATCACAGATTCAAAACACAGCTTCACGTCATTCACATGTGTTCCTGCCTTTCCGTAACTGTCCTCCTTAAGGACATTAAGATATGAAGAAAGGTAGTTCGGCGAACTCCATACAAAGGTTGTCTTCTTGTTGACATACACGGGCATGAGGCCTGCGTCACAGAATATCCTCATTCCGTATTCATTAGCATCCGTAAACAATGTTAAAGCCTCTTTTTTTAAAGAGGCCAACATTTCATCCGTGATATCATCCGTATTTGTGATATATCTGTCCACACCCTCTACGGTATATTCCATGATACATTCATCTGTGGAAACCAGCGCTTTATAGCCTTCTTCTTCGAGATCCGCTTCGTCAAACACCGCTCTTACCTTAATGGTATCTCCGGCGTCATAGTATTCTTTCATATCAACTATCTCGTAACTGACAATGTCAGAAAAAGAAGCTGCCTCCGTATCTACGGAAGCAGTGACCAGTGGAGCGATACCTTCATAATTCAGTTCCACGCCCTCGAACAGTTCCAGCTTCGAGACTGGGACTGCATCCACAAGACCGGTCACCGTATAGTGTTGTGAAGGAGCCGTTACTTTCAGGTTGTAAACCTTGGCTGCCTTCTTATCATAATTATACGTGATTGTTACTTCGTCTCCGTTGGTAAGTCCTGTTGACTTACTGAACTCAACGGATACGGTTTCGTAAAATGCACCGTATTTGTCATCAATGTCAACGGTAGCAGTCAGTACTCCTTCGCCGTTGAATCCCGTGAGCTGTATATGTGTTACCTCACTTAAGTTGACTGAAGTCTTGCTCGCACCGATGAGAAATACATACAAAAGTGCAAATGCTATTGCTAAAAGAGCACATACAAAACATACTCTTATATAAATCTGTCTTGTTCTTTCCTGTTTGGTCATTCGTCTTCTTGCCATAATATATAACCTTCCTATATTCAAAGCCAAGTCTTTTTCATCTTACCAAACATAGTCTTTTACGTCAATTCTTATATTTCTCTATGATGTGGTTGTACATCGTGCGCACCGCAGGAGCCATAAACTCGGGATTTAATGCGGCTATGCCTATTATCCTGCACGGATTTCCCCTTAAAGGATAGATGTTAACATCATAAGGGATATCATTCATGCAAAGCTTGGGCATCAGGCATATGCCGAATCCTTTTTCCACAAGCTTTACCGTTGAAAGGTCATCAACAACATGGTAGCTCGACTGTACCGTCAGATTATTCTCCTTAAGGAAATTCTGTATATCGGCATCAGTACACTCTCTTTGTGTAACGAAACTGTGTCCTCGCATCTCATCTATCTCGATATACTCACCCTGCGGTCTCATATCCTTGGGGAGCACACACAAAAGAGGATCCTCGCAAAGAGGCTCGATCGGTATATCCCCCGCACTTGAGACAGATAAGAATCCAAGATCCACAACTCCGTTCTTTATCCAGAATGCAACCTCATCATATGATCCCTGATATACCTCGATCTTTATCCCCGGATATTTTTCCTCAAACGAGCTCATTATATCCGGCAGCCAGTTCGTACATACGCTTGAGAACACTCCGATCTTGACTTTTCCCGTCTTGAGACCGTTTGTCTGGGCAATAAACTGATGTAATGATTCATCACTGTTTAATACCGCATTTACATATGGAAGAAGATGCTCTCCGTAGTTGGTCAGAGTGACACCGTTCTTGTTTCTTGTAAGCACGGAAAATCCCAGCTCCGCTTCCATTGAAGATATGGCGTGGCTTATGGCCGACGGAGTGAGTCCCAGAATATCTGCGGCTTTTCTGAAGCTTCCGATATCCGCAACAGTTTTAAACACCTGATAGGTCAGTAAAGTCATACGATCACATTATCCTTTTGCACACTTGTAGAGCAGATCTTCCCATCTGCGGTCTACCTCTGCCTGGAACTGCTCAATAAGATCCTCATTTCCGGGCTTGAACAAATGCTTGAATCTTCCCTGTTCTCTTAAGAAGTCCTCAATGGGAAGTTTCTTCTTTGGCTCATAGCTTAATGTCCACTTGCCGTGATCAACTTCAAATAACGGCCAGTAACACGTCTCCATTGCAAGCTTGCATATCTTCATGATATCGCTTGTCTCATATCTCCATCCTCTCGGACAGGGTGCAAGGACATTAAGAAATGCTGCTCCCTCTGTATATATTGCTTTCTCACTCTTAACATAAAGATCCTTGAAATCCTGTGTGAGCGTAGTCTGTGCCACATAAGCAACATCATGATCGGCTATGATGCTGGCTAAATCCTTACGGTTTTGCATCTTACCGTTACTCTGCTTGCCCACGGGTGTTGTCGTCGTGTCTGCAAACATGGGAGTCGCACTCGATCTCTGTATTCCGGTGTTCATGTAGGCACCGTTGTCGTAACATACATAGACCATATCATGTCCACGCTCCATGGCACCCGAAAGCGACTGGAATCCTATATCATAAGTACCGCCGTCACCGCCGAATGTGATGAACTTGAAATTCTCCTCTTTGGGCAGGCGGCCCCTTTTCTTTAATGCCTTGTATGCGGTCTCAACACCGCTTAAGGTTGCGCCCGCATTTTCAAATGCGTTATGTATGTAGCTGTCTTCCCATGCCGTATAGGGATACATGTAAGTCGAAACTTCAAGACAGCCTGTGGCATTACCAATAACGGCTCTGTCTCCTTCATGCAGCGCACGCAGCACACCTCTTACGGCTATAGTGGCACCGCAGCCCGCACACATACGATGTCCCGGTGCAAGACGCTCCGGTTTGTTCATTGCTTCTTTAAAATTATATTTACTCATCTTAACGCTCCGTATTATCTGGTCATTGCATCCCTGAGGCCGATGTACTTAAACTGCTCAGGTTTCTTACCGTTTACAACCGCATCTTCAAGCTCGTCAAAGATAGCGTATACATGATCCACCGTGAAATCTCTTCCGGCAAGACCGTATATGTAATTGACTGCTTCTATATATATACGCTCTCTGTAAAGACCTGCCATGATCTCACTTCCGAGAGGACCTCCGTTTCCGTTGTAGCTCTCGCATCTGTCCATGATGGCTACAGCCTTGCAGTTCTTTAATGCCTGTGCTATCTCGAAGGCAGGAAAAGGTCTGAATACTCTTAATTTAATGACGCCGACTTTCTTTCCCTTTGCACGCATATCATCAACCGCCTGCTTTGCGGTACCTGCAGCCGAACCGATTATCACCATCACATAGTCGGCATCCTGAGTTCTGTACTCTTCAAAAAGTTCAAAACCTCTTCCTGTCAGTTCTTTATATTTCTTTGCGACTTCGATTATGACTTCCTTTGAAGCCTCAAGCGCAAGTTCCTGATTCTTCCTTGCTTCCATGGCATAGTTTGATACGCTGTAAGGTCCCATGGCCATAGGCTCACCGGGCTTTAAAAGGTATTCTTCAGGATTGTATGTTCCAACAAACGAGCTTACCTTGTCATCCTCAAGAAGCTCTATGTTCTCAACCGCATGGCTTGTTATGAATCCGTCCTGGCATATCATTACGGGAAGCTGAACTCTCTCATCCTCTGCTATGGGATATGCCTGAATGAAGTTGTCATAGGCTTCCTGGTTATTCTCTGCATATATCTGTATCCATCCGGTATCTCTTGCACCCATACCGTCGGTATGATCGCAGTTGATGTTGATGGGGCCGGATAATGTTCTGTTTACAAGAGCGAGAACACAGGGCATACGGTTTGATGCGGCGAGCAAAAGCTCCTCCCACATAAGGGCAAGTCCGCAGCTTGATGTTGCGGTAAGGCTTCTTGCACCTGCTGCTTCTGCGCCCAAAGTCGCGCTCATTGATGAATGTTCACTCTCAACCGGAATGAATTCCGTATCACATTCTCCGTTTGCTATATATGTCGATACGAGCTGCGGTATCTCCGTTGAAGGAGTTATCGGGAATGCAGGCATGACATCGGGATTAACCTGTTTGATGGCATAAGCCACGGCTTCATTGCCGCTCATTCTGTCTCTGATAGCCATATTACTGTCCCTCCCTCATCTCGATCGCACCAAAAGGGCATGCCTTTACGCATATTCCGCAACCCTTGCAGTGATCGTAATCAAAATCCTGTCTTCTGCAGTCCACTACCGGAATGCTGCTGTCCGGACATACGGGAACACAAAGCAGACACTGCTTGCATTTCTCCGAATAGAATACCGGTGTGTTTGTTCTCCACTCACCTGTGTTAAAACTCTTTGAAGTGGCAGTCGCATACATATGAAGGCCTTTGGTAAGGTCCTGATAAGGCGACTGTTCATTGATCTTACTTACATCTGTTCTCATAATATATTCCTTATCCAAAATTTTTCGAAATCTATGCTATAAGTCCTTTTGATCCCTGAAGATCATCCTCGAGCGCATCAAAAGTCTGAATGAGCGCCTGCATGTTGCCTTCTATGACTTCAGGCTTCTTAGCAAACTTATGCTCATATGAACTTCTCATCTCCTTGATAAACTCATCCTTTTCCATTACACGGCTCACTGCCACTGCAGCTGCTAACATGGGCGAGTTGGGGAAATACTTTCCAAGGGTCTCAACTGATATCTTTCTGGCATCAACCACATATACCGCTCCCTCGAAACCTTTTAGGTGAGGCATGATCTCCTCTTTGCTCTTTGCGGTATTTATGATGATCGCTCCGTTCTTGCTCAGTCCCGCCGTAACATCAACACTCTCTAAAAGCGTCTCGTCAACCACAACCACAAGGTCTGGTGTGTAGATATTGCTATGCACTCTTATCACATCTCTGCTTATACGGTTGTATGCAGTAATGGGCGCACCCATTCTTTCCGGACCGTACTCGGGGAATCCCTGTACATGTGCACCTGTCTTCCAAGCTACATCCGCCAGAAGAAGTGCTGCTGTTTTGGCACCCTGTCCGCCTCTTCCGTGCCATCTGATCTCCAATGTCTGATTACTCATTTCTTACTCCTAATGAATTGCTTTCATCTTTACTTTGATTTTTATTCACCATCGTCTATTATACACAGCACATTTACGATGTAAAGTGAAAAATTGAAATCTTTTCATTTTTTAGATGAACATTTTTGAACAGTTTTCAAATCCCGGCAAATGGGATAAACTACTATATAAATGAACAAACTCATGTAAAGGGGAATGATATGAAGATCAGTTTTATTGGAATGGGAAATATGGCGCAGGCTATCGCGCAGGGTTTTATAAACAGTGGAAAGGTAAATGCTTCAGAGATGTATGCATACGCTCCCACTAAGGAGAAACTCATCAAAAACAGCGAAAAGATAGGATTCACGCCCTGTGACAGCGCTGCTGATGCAGCAAAAAAGGGTGATATAGTTATAATCGCCTGTAAGCCTTATCAGATAAATGAATTTCTTGGTCATATAGGATACATTCTTACGGGAAAAGCACTTGTTTCAATCGCGGCAGGCTGGACCTTTGATACATTTGAAGAAATACTGGGTGATTCGGTCCATATACAGTGCATAATGCCCAACACTCCCGCCATGGTCGGTGAAGGTGTGATGCTGTTTGAAGCAAAGAACTCTCTTTCAGATGAAGAAGCTTCATATATAAAGGATATATTCGCATCCCTCGGAACTATCGAAACGCTTCCCACCAATCTCATGGGAATCGGCGGTGCCATCTCAGGCTGCGGTCCCGCTTTCATGGATCTTGTTATGGAAGCTTATGCGGATGCAGCAGTCAAATACGGCATAGGCAGGGATATGGCCTACAGAATGATCTCCCAGACAATGCTCGGAAGCGCCAAGCTCCAGCAGGCTACAGGTCAGCATCCCGGAGTCTTAAAAGATGCCGTATGTTCTCCAAACGGAACAACCATCAGAGGAGTTGCGACCCTTGAAGAAAAAGGTTTAAGGAGTGCCTGCATCAGTTCTATAGATACGATAATGGATTTCAAAAAACAATCATAGATCGACCGGAGTTTTTATGATTAAAAAGAAGATTTTTAACATCATACAGATCGGCTCCAAAAATGATGCCGCCAGTTACATCTTCGACATATTTATAGTGATAGTCATTCTGCTAAACCTTTTTGTTACATTTTTCTCGACTTTTGATCAGTCAAAAGGTTATGAAGGTGTAATCAATACAATAGAGCTTGTAACTGTCATCATTTTCGTTGCGGAATACATCTTAAGATTATGGACATCCGAACTTCTATATCCTGATCTTGCAAAGGGAAAGGCAACTGTAAAGTTCATCCTGTCAGCTTCGGGACTAGTGGATCTTTTATCCTTCCTTCCCTACTTCCTTCCGGTGTTCTTCCCGGCAGGTGCGGTAGCGTTCAGGATATTCAGAGTGATAAGGATATTCAAGCTCTTCAGGATAAATGCCCAGTATGATGCGTTCAACGTTATTGTTGATGTCATTAAGGAAAAGAAAGATCAGCTGATCTCCTCAATGTGTATAATAATCATCTTCATGCTCGCCACTAGTCTTTGCATGTACAGTGTCGAACACGAGGCTCAGCCGGATCAGTTTCAGAATGCATTTTCCGGATTATGGTGGTCCGCTTCCACCCTTCTCACAATAGGTTATGGTGATGTTTATCCGATCACCACAACAGGCAAGATACTTGCGATCCTGATATCATTTCTGGGCGTCGGACTTGTCGCCATTCCAACAGGTATCATCAGTGCGGCTTTCGTTGACAGATACAGCCATTTAAAGGAAGGTGGAAAAATAGATGATAAGACGATAAGCTTTGTCACACCAACTCTGCAAAACGGACATCCGTGGATAGGCATGAAGGTTGGAGAAGTCATACTTCCTCCCCAGATGGAGATCATAAATATCTTCAGAAACGAAAAGGCGATCGATCCAAAGGATAACAACCGTTTAAAGGAAGGCGATGAGCTGGTCATTTATTTAAGACGATAGAAAATCATATATTCACATAAAGCAAAACCGACGGATCTCTCCGTCGGTTTTGCTTTATGTATCTATTTTACAAGCCCCTTTAATGTATCAACAATACCTGCCGCATTGTCAAGTGTAACCTTACCCTTTACACCTGCAACTACCTTATTGACCATGTCATCGGGAAGATCCACTCCTATAACAGACTCAACAGCCTTTACAGGATCTTTCTTGAACTCTTCCTTAAACTTGGGATCCTTCTGAACCTTGTCAACTATCTCGTTTACCTTTGCCATAACATCCATAACAGTAACCTCCTTAAACTGTCTTATTCAAAAATTGCTGCACCGATTATAGGTGCAGCAATCATCTTTACCAAATGGTCTCTATCAAGCCTTGCCGTCTGAACCAAGAACGTTAACGATCTTGTGAGCAACCATGTCCTTAACTGCCTGACGAGCGGGCTTAAGGTACTGACGGGGATCGAAGTGATCAGGATGCTCTGCAAAGTACTTTCTGATGGTACCTGTCATAGCAAGACGGATATCAGAGTCGATATTGATCTTACATACAGCAAGCTTAGCTGCCTGACGAAGCTGTTCTTCCGGGATACCTACTGCATCGGGCATGTTTCCGCCGTACTGGTTAACCATCTTTACGAATTCCTGAGGAACTGATGATGAACCGTGAAGAACGATCGGGAATCCGGGAAGTCTCTTTATGCACTCCTCGAGTACGTCGAAACGAAGCGGAGGGGGAACAAGGATACCGTCAGCATTTCTTGTGCACTGTGCAGCTGTGAACTTGTAAGCACCATGGCTTGTTCCGATAGCGATCGCAAGTGAATCACAACCTGTTCTGTCAACGAACTCTTCAACTTCTTCAGGACGTGTATAAGCTTCATGACCTGCTTCTACAACAACTTCATCCTCGATACCTGCAAGAGTTCCGAGCTCTGCCTCTACAACTACTCCATGCTCATGAGCATACTCAACAACCTGCTTTGTGAGTGCGATATTGTCTTCGAAAGACTTAGAAGATGCATCTATCATGACTGATGTGAATCCGCCGTCGATACAGCTCTTACATAATTCAAATGTATCACCGTGATCAAGGTGAAGAGCTATCGGGATTTCAGGATTCTCTTCTACTGCTGCCTCAACGAGTTTTACAAGGTATGTGTGGTTAGCATAAGCACGAGCTCCCTTTGAAACCTGAAGGATAACAGGGCTCTTAAGTTCGCCTGCTGCCTCAGTGATACCCTGAACTATCTCCATGTTGTTAACATTGAAAGCACCTACAGCATAACCGCCGTCATAAGCTTTCTTAAACATCTCTTTGGTTGTAACTAAAGCCATTATTTTAATTTCCTTTCTTTGAAAAATATGATTTATTTATTGGTCACACGACCATACGCTCATAGTATAACACTAATCAGCCCAAACCTCAAAGGAAAAATACGCTTAAATTCGAGCTTTTTTAATGTGCTCGGTTACACAGTGCAAACTCATCTGTAGATGATATCGTCTCTGCTGGGTCCGTTGCTCACCATGGTGATCGGGAATCCGATATGCTTCTCGATAAACTCGATATAGTTTCTGCAGTTTTCGGGAAGATCCTCATATTTCTTTATTCCGCGGATATCGCATTTCCATCCGGGAAGCTTCTCGATAACGGGTTTAGCCTTTTCAAGCTTATGGGTAACAGGGAATTCCGTTGTAACCTCTCCGTCTATCTCATATGCTGTACATACGGGTATCTCATCGAGATATCCAAGTACGTCTATTACAGTAAATGCAACATCTGTAGTACCCTGAAGTCTGCAGCCGTACTTTGAAGCCACACAGTCAAACCATCCCATTCTTCTGGGACGTCCTGTCGTTGCGCCGTACTCTCCGCCGTCACCGCCTCGTCTTCTTAATTCATCCGCCTCATCTCCGAAGATCTCGGAAACAAATGCGCCTGCACCTACAGCTGATGAGTAAGCCTTACATACGGTAACAACCTGCTTGATATCATAGGGAGGAAGTCCCGCACCGATTGCACCGAAAGCAGCCAGAGTTGATGAAGATGTTACCATAGGATAGATTCCGTGATCCGGATCCTTTAATGTTCCGAGCTGACCTTCAAGAAGTATTGTCTTACCCTCTGCATTGGCTTTGCAAAGGAAGCTTGATACATCACCTACATAAGGAGCTACCATATCTCTGTACTCATGAAGAGTCTTAAGAAGCTCATCAGCATCAAGAAGCGGCTTATGATAAAGGTGATCAAGCAAGATATTCTTTGTTACTATGACACTCTCAACCTTTTCCTTTAATGTATCCTCATCAAAGAGCTCATTTACCTGGAAACCGATCTTTGCATATTTATCAGAATAAAAAGGTGCAATTCCGGACTTTGTAGATCCGAATGACTTTCCTGCAAGTCTCTCCTCCTCATACTGATCAAAGAGTATATGATAAGGCATTACTATCTGAGCTCTGTCACTTATCATGATCTTGGGCATCGGAACCCCTCTCTCTATAAGAGAGTTGATCTCGCCAAAAAGGATCGGTATGTTAAGAGCCACACCGTTTCCTATAACACTTGTTGTATGATCGTAGAAAACACCTGACGGCAAAGTATGAAGTGCAAACTTTCCGTATTTGTTCACGATCGTATGACCTGCATTCGCTCCGCCCTGGAATCTTACGATTATGTCGGCCTTCTCGGCAAGCATATCTGTTATCTTACCCTTGCCTTCGTCACCCCAGTTGGCGCCTACTACAGCTTTTATCATTTCATTTCCTCCAAAAAACAAATCAGTTAAAAAGCATCCTTTACCATTTTACACATTTTTATAAAAAATGAAATACAAATATTCATATTTCTCCCAAAAGGTGATACTTTTATCCGATCATCAATATCATCTGAGCCGATTCGACCATTGTCCTTCCGGTATCCATACTGGTCTTCTGGATGTATCTGAAGGCCTCGGGCTCACTCATCGCATTTCTTTCCATAAGAAGTCTCTTGGCATCATCGACCACCTGATTCTGGCTCTTGCTCCTCTTTATGGGGATATTGCCCTTCTTCCTTATCTTCCTTATAAAGACTGAGGTGATCATATCTATGGTGGAGATAAGCTCACTCGGTTTGAACGGCATCATGAGCTTTATGATATTGTCACTGTATGTGTCAAGTTCCGGATCCTTTGTCAGGACTATCATACCGAAATAAACCGGTAGGTAACCCGACAACTCCATATAGCTCATATCCCTCATCTGTCTGGTGCATATCACCACGCCGTAATCTCTGTCATGGGATATTCGCAGAACATCCGCGGCTGTCTGGCAAACTTCCGTATCCAGCATCTGTCCGCGTTCAGCCAGCATGCGTGCTATATGGTTCGCATCATCACTTTTGGGCATCACAATAAGTACGCTGCCCATAAGTTTTCCTCCTACATCCTGTCAAGATAATTTCTTATCTCCCACTCAGAGACCTGAAGCATGTAGTCGTTGCATTCCTTATGTTTGATCTCCTCATATATTTTCGTAAAGTCTTCACCTAGAGCATCAACTAACACCTGGTCTTCACTCATACGCTTAATTGCATCCAAAAGAGAACCGGGCAGTTTCTTGGGAACAAGTTCGTTTTCCTCATCGGGAACGATCTTCTTTTCTATACCGTCAAGTCCTGCTGCTATGCATACTGCTATCGTAAGATACGGATTAGCGGAAGTGTCGGGGAATCGAAGTTCGATCCTTGTCTCATCCGCATTTCTGTGATGTCTTATCAGTGACTTTTCTCCCTTGCAAGACCAGTTTATCTCACCGGGTGCATTGAATCCCGCAAGTATCCTCTTATATGAATTGACAGTAGGATTGGTAACGGCACACATGCCTTCTGCATGCGCCATGATACCTCCTATAAAGTACTTTGCATCATCACTGACCTCATCATCCTTGTCATCAAAGATATTAACGCCATCCTTGTATACAGAGAAATTAAGATGCATGCCGCTTCCGGCAACATCTGTTCTTGGCTTTGGCATAAATGTAGCATAAAGTCCGAATCTCTTTGCTATGGATCTTACAGCAAACTTAAATGTCATAACGGCATCCGCAGTCTCAAGACTTCCTGCCTGTGCAAGATCTATCTCATGCTGTGCGGGAGCCTTTTCGTGATGTGATGACTCTATCTCAAATCCCATCTCTTCAAGGGTAAGAACCATCTCTCTTCTTGCATTCTCGCCAAAATCCACAGGTCCGACATCAAGATATCCTGCCTTCTCATGTGTCATCGTGGTAGGATTGCCGTTTTCATCGGTATGGAAAAGGAAGAACTCACACTCGGGGCTGACAATGAATGTGTATCCTTTTTCCTTTGCCTTTGCTATCACCTTCTTAAGTATTGTTCTTGGGCTCTTGTCACACAGTGTTCCGTCTGCGTAGCATATATCACAGGTGAGTTTTCCGACCTTGGACTGCTGCGGTCTCCAAGGCAGTATCACAAATGTATCAAGATCGGGATGAAGGAATATCTCTTCATTATATTCATATATATCATTGAACAGAGCAGAACTCTCAAAGGAATACATGTTGTCCATGACCTTCTTCATCTGCCCGGGGGTAACAGCGATATTCTTTAAGTTTCCCCATACATCCGTAAACTGGAGTCTTATAAACTCAACATCCTCTTCCTCGATTATCTTCATTATGTCTTTTTTTGTATTCATGCCCTGTTTCCTTTCATAACATTAAAATCTAACCTAACTTAAAATAAGCGCCGGTAGCTCTGCCCCTTTGCAGATACCTAGCGCCTATAATTTTCCGTCACAGATATTTTATTACTTTAACACAACCGTGTAAAGTGTTAATTACTCGCGTCCTTTGCGCTGTTCTTTGCGAAAAAGTCCTCGATCTTGCCAAGCAGCTGCTGTTTGCTTATATCCTTTAAAATATATCCTGCAGGCTTAAGAGCCATGGCTTTTAAGATCGCAAGTTTTTCTCTCTTTCCGGTAAGGAACATTATCGGGATGTCCTTTGAAAACTGCTCGCTCTTTAACATCTCGTAAACTTTCAGTCCGTCAACTGTGGGCATCTCATAGTCAAGCAGGATAAGATCCACATTGTTTCTTGCTATCCACGTGATCGCCTGAACGCCGGATTTTGCAAGGCCCACGGTATAATAATCCTTCAGCCACTCGTTCATGATATTCAAAAACGTCACATCATCATCGCAAAGCAGTATAAACTTCTTTCTCCCCTGCTTTAACTTGTCCTCGAACATTGTATTGAGCCTGTCTATGAATTTGTTCATATCCAGGGGACGCTCGAATTTCTCCGCAAAAAGATGCTTCGGTATGTAAGACTCAATGATCTCGTTCTCGCGTTTGCTGCCAATGAAGATCAGACGCTTGTCAAAATCAATGCACAGATCTTTTAATCTGATAAGTCCCTCTGCGTTGTCACTTAATGTATCATCCGCATATATGACGACAACATCCGAAATCTTTAAATCCTCTTCTATCCCTTTTGCATTAAAAGGGACCTCTTTAACATAATGGCCAGCCTCTTTGATATTGGATACCATGGCATTGACCATAAATGTCTTTTCATCTCTAACAATAAGTATAGATCTCATATCATTCTCCGAATGAAGACAGCTTCTCCCATTCAAGACGGGATACCATCCTCTCTATTTCTTTAGTACATTGTACCATATCTTCGCTCAGTTCGTACTGTTTTAAAGAGTCCAAAACGAATTCGATATTTGTTTTATCCATGTTCTGGGCAAATTCACGTATAGTCATGACAGCATCAGACCAGTTTTTTTCATCTATCTTTCCCTTTGTGGGCTCAACTGTCTGTCTTTCATCAAGCTTTGATATCTCAGAAAGCATCGACAATACCGTTTCATGATCTTCAAGAACGCGTGAAAAGTCCTTGTCACCGCACGCTTTTTCCATATCCCTGGCAAGGTCTGCCAGTTTATCAGCTCCTATGATACGTGCCGAACTCTTTACTGCATGTATCTCTATCTCATATCTTTCACAGTCTTTTTCCTGATATGCCCGATCAAGTTCTTCGGTCTTTAAGGGTATTCCGCTTATAAACCTGGATACCACTTTCTTGTAGACTTCTTCAGCTCCGCAGTTGTTAAGGCCGTTATCGGTATTGATCCCTGCGTTTTCAAGTTTCAAAAGCCATTCACTCTTTGCTTCTTCATGATCAGGTTCAATTAAGATATCGGGTGCGGCCGCAATCTTGTCTCCGGGAAGATACATCATGAGAAGATTCATAAGTTTGCTTCCCGATACCGGCTTGGTGATAAAATCATCAAAGCCCTCTTCCAGAAATCTCTCCCTTGCACCTGTTACCGCATTTGCAGTAAGAGCCACTATGACCGCATCCTTGCTCAGATTTCCCTCAAGCTCCGACAGAGCCCGAAGGACTTCTATTCCGTCCATCCCTGGCATCCTGTAGTCTAAAAAGATCAGATCATATGCTTTTTCTTTAACTTTTTCAAGACATTCGCTGCCGCTTTCGGCTTCATCGATCTTAACTCCCGTGACGCTTAAAAGCTCCTTTACAACAACACGATTGACTTCCGTATCATCAACTATCAATATCTGTGCATCGGGTGCGGTGAATGTAAACCCTACCTGCTTTGAGTGGTCAGGTGCATTCTTTGAAAGCTTGATATCTCCTATCTCGTCATCCGATACAAGCATCTGCGGCAGACGCACCGTAAATGTACTTCCTTTTCCGTATGTACTCTTGACTTCTATCTTTCCGTCCATCAGATTTAGGATCTGGCTGGTTATCGCAAGGCCCAGCCCCGATCCTTCTATTGTCTTGTTCTTGTCAGTATCAAGTCTCGTGAACTTATCAAACAGGCTTGGTATATCCTCCTGTCTTATACCTATACCGGTATCCTTTACCTTGAACACGATATCAACGCTGTCAGATCTTAGATTCTCAAACAATACCTTTAAGGTTACGGAGCCTTTCTCAGTATACTTGACAGCATTGTTCATTATATTTATGAGTATCTGTCTCAGTCTTCTTTCATCACCTAAAAGCCTTGAAGGCGTCTTGGGATCCACATCAAGAATGACAGACAGGTTCTTTACGGACGCCTTTTGCTGCATCATCTTTACGATATCGATAAGAACCGTCGAAAGCTCATACTCGGCATTTGCTATCTCCATCTTACCAAGTTCTATCTTTGAGATGTCGAGTATATCGTTGATAAGTGCGAGCAAAGTCCTGCCGGCTCCTTCTATCGTCTTAGCATACTCAACTATCTTCTCATCCTTGCTCTCTCTTAGTATCATCTCATCCATGCCGAGCACGGCATTTATGGGAGTCCTTATCTCGTGAGACACGTTGGCAAGGAAGCTGCTCATTGCTTCGTTTGATGCGATAGCTTTCTGCTCTTCCATCTTTGCCAGCTTAGTGGCTTTCAAAACGGTTATGAATTCATTCTGCGAAATAGGATTTGAAAAATAGAATCCCTGAAGGTAATCTATTCCCATATCCACAGCCATATCCACCTGGTTCTGATCTTCTATACCGGAGATTATTATCTTCTTTCCGATCTTTTTGATCATTGAGATTGAACTGTCAAGGATGATCCTGCCTATATCGGAATTGACAGCCTCTCTTAATATCGACTTGTCGATCTTTACCGTGTCGATGTTCATATTGAAAATGGAATGGATATTTGAATATCCCATACCGTAATCATTGACGATAAATCCGCATCCGAATTCCCTGAGTTTGTTAACGAGAGTCGTAAGCGACTTTAAATCTGTGGATGCAGCGGATTCCATTATCTCAAAAGTTATCCTTGATGGATCTATATCATATCTGGATATTATATCCATGATATGCTCTGCGTACTGCGGCTGTATGCACTGGACCACAGAAAGATTGATGTTTAATGTTTCTATGCCCATCTCTATGGGGATACCGCTGTTTAAGAATTTACATACTTCTTCAAGCACGAAATCGCCGAGTTCAAATATAAACTCGCCTTTTTCTGCTATGGGAAGGAAATCCGCGGGGTACAGTTCTCCTACGGTTTCATCCTTTAATCTTAACAGTGCCTCACCCGAGCATATGCCCATATTCTTTGAGGTGTAGATTGGCTGATAGAACACCTCATAACTGTTGTTCTTAAGACCTTCGAGAACGGCTTTCTCATTCCTTCTCTGTCTCATTATCATATCAAGTCCGCTGCCGCTTATTACCGAATCATCATTGATAATGCTGTCAGGAACGTTTGCATGTATGAGCGTCATGATATCCGGTATGCTCTGTATATCCTTAGGTACATCCGCAAGGATAAGGGAAGCAGCAAAACTGTTTATCCTGCCCTGGAATTCCCAGCCCTTTTTAAACCTGTCGCGTATTGTCTGTGCGATCTTTTTTGCATCATCCATCGCCACACCCTCACACAATACGACAAAGGTACCGGGTCCCACATAATAAACGCTGTTCTTATTGACGAGCGATCCCAGATACTCAACAGTCATACCCGTGAGCATGCCAATGTTAGAAGGTCCTATGATCTGCATCAGATTAAGCGGATTATGCATCTTTATGCATATGATAGAGAAAGGCTCATTTATCTTTAACAGCTTTTTTATATCCTGGGTAAGAGCCACATGGTTTTGTATGCCCGTCAGTGAGTCCTTCCTGTCATCCTCATTTTCTATGCTTATCATGATACCGGTCATCGCAAGCGCTTCCGCGAGCAGTTCGATATGAAAAGCGGCAAACAGAAGCTGAGCCAGAGTACCTAGTGTCACGATTATAAAGAAAAAGATCATAACACGCTTTGCTTTCACGGTGATGGAATCCCAGAAGAAAAGCAGTACCACGACCGCAAAGATAAAATACAGCGTACTCACACCGTAGATTATAGAGATACCCCAGGCTCTTTGGTATTCACGCTGTGCGCTGAAATTATAAATCCAGCCCGTCAAAGGATTGATAAGGGTCAGGATCGTTGTTATATACATCGGAAACTCATAAATGAATCTTTTCGATCTTCCAAGCTTTTGATTTGCTCCGGTGATCACGGAGACATAGAAACAGAACAGTGGTGCAAGAAGTGAATGCAACACAAAATAGATATACTGTGAAAATGATCTTATCAAAAATAAGAGATCAGATGAATTAACATTTGGATTTACTATGGCTGATACGAGATTGCACAGCGCAGTCACCAAAAGATTCCACAATATAATGATGAAAATCTTATTATGAAGTTTGTCTGTCCTTCCATGAATATATGTGTAATACAGACATGATACACATATCATTATGGTGGATATCTGAAATCCCGCACTGTCAAGTATAGAAGGAATTGAAAATATATCCATATCGCTCCCCCTTTATCATGTTCACTGATCCCATGCCCAGTTCATATAAAAAGCCCTTCCAAGCTGAGAAGTGATGTATTCTCCTTTGTCCAAGAGCTGGCGTTCCATTGCAGTTACCACAACTCCGAAGATGTATTTGCCGCAAAATACGGGATATGCCGTATAACCTTTCGGACTTGCGGGAAGTTCCTCTCTTATAAAAATGTTTTCAACCGGAGTCTCCTGCTTTTCATTGGGTATGATATGCAGCTCCCTTGAACGGACAACACACTTAAGCTTAAGCGTAGAGGGAAATCTGACCTTTTTGTTCATCTCATAGATAACGGGATCCTCAAACATATATAATGCCGAATTTGTAAATCCCAGCCTGTTATAATTGGCGATCACATTATCGACAGAATCAGCATTTGCAGCTTCAAGGCCCGTTGTCTGAATATTAAACTCAAATATATTCTCCCTGCCTAAGTTGTATCCTTTTGTCTCCATACGTCTGGCTATAGCCTGAGATTGTATGGCTTTATCCTTCATTCTGGCAAAGAGCCTGTTATTCTTTGAATTAACATATATTGATCTTTGTGAGGAATTCATTGCATGCTGCAGACGATCCACACTCTTTAAAAACTTGTTTGCATCGGTGTATTTCATCGCACCGTTTTCAAAGAAGATGTCTATGAGCTGTGCGATCTCCTTATACTGCTCATCACTCATGACCCTGTTCTTCATTGCAATGAGCATCTTTGAGAGAAACTCAAAAAACAGTCTTCTTAGATCTATGGCTCCACGGTCTATGATCTCTGACTTATATCTGTAAAGACAGTCGTCAAACATCCTGTATATAAATGCCATGTCAACATTTAACATCTCCTTGGTCGTATACTCATACATCTCATAGTCAAGGGACCCTCTTCCGAAAAGCCTTGTCGGGATCTCAACAGAGTTCACTTCGTTTCCCGCAAGTTTTGCAAGCAAAAGCTCAAGAGCAGTCTGACCCAGAGTTGCCGAATCAGGACCGATAGAAGACAGTGAAGGCACCATCTCTCCTGCCATTCTCGTATTGTCAAATCCGAAGACCTTGATCTCTCTTCCCGGTGTAAGCCCTCTTCTTTTCATGACTTCGTAAAGGCCTACAGCAGACTGGTCATTTACGCAGAATATGGCCTGAACATCCGGATTTCTGTTAAGCAGGCGAAGAGAAGCTGCTTCACTTTTGACAGACATATTCGATTTTTCATACTGTTTTTCACTGTACTCCAAACCGTTCTCTTCAAGACACTGAATAAATATCCTCTTTCTTTTCTGCGCATCTGCATTCTCATCCCTGCCGCCAAGCATACACAGCTTAGTGTAACCGCAGACTTTGACAAGATAATCTATGGTCTCCCTGATCCCCATCTCATCATTGTAGTTAACAGCAGTCTCTCCGGGAACATCAGCTGCCACGTAAACCTTCGGTATCTCCTGAAAGTTCTTGTATCTGCTTACGATATTCGTGTTGGGCAGAGTTACGATAAGGCCGTCAAACTTAACCATGTTTTCAAGGTCATATATGGAATTGTAAACACTCTTATACTGATGCAATCTGTCAAGAGGATCACTGCTGTCGTCCTGTCGTCCGGCGATGACTATTATATTGATATCTTTTCTGCCGATACTCGCATGAACAACACTGTGTATTATCTCTTTTGCAAAATCGGTAAAGATATCCTCATGTATCAGACCTATCGTCTTGACATTTTCATTACTGCTTTTCATCTAAGCTGTCCTTTTTTACACTCAAATACTAGTCCAAAGTTACCTCAAGACTCGGAGACGGTTTCGAGAAAAGATATCCCTGTGAATAATCTATACCGTACCGATTGAGTTTTTTCTGTATCTCTTCATTCTCAACAAACTCGGCTACGATCTGTATTTCCCTTATACTCAGGTTCTTCCATCCCGATATCAGTGCAACGAGGTTTTCGGATTCCTGATCCTTGCAGCAGTTTCTTACTATCGAACCGTCTATCTTTATATAATCGGAATGTATGTTTGCGATATGCTGAAGGTTTGAATATCCGCTTCCGAAATCATCGATGGATATAAGTCCTCCGAGCTTATGGATGCTGTCAACAAATCTTACGAGTGCATCATAATCGTCAACATCCTCGTTCTCCAGTATCTCGAAAACGAAATTATTGGGATACTTTGCCGTTGAGAGGAACTCATAGATATAATCGACTATCTCCGTATTCTTAATGTCACGCATACTTAAGTTTATGCTAACGCTCTTGTCTTTTATATTCTTAAAGATATCAAACACTTTGGTTATCATCATGAAGCTTAATGAATCATAAAGAAGACCGAATGATCTTGCGACTTCCAAAAAGCTTCCTGGATAGTAGATGACACCGTTCTCGTCCTCAAGCCTCATAAGAGATTCAAAGTGATGTATCTCATGTTTCTTGTTGTCATATATACCCTGGAAATAAGGTATGACCTTGTCATGTGAGAGAGCATAGTTTATCACATTTACCATGTGATACTTTTCTCTTATGCTTTCCTCATCAAGAGTGTCATCTTCGGCATCCCTTACATAGAACTGGATATTCTTGTTCATCATCTCAAGACGCGCCATGTTGTAAACAGACTTGATGTTCTCGGAATTACACTCATTTACCACACAGAATACCGGTACTATCGCTATGCGGTCGTCACTTGATTCTGAGAGCAGTTTCTGAAGTATGTTCATGTCACGGACAAATCCCTGGAGCGATACTTTAAACGATGCTGCTCCTATTGCCACCTGCCATTTGTCTATAACATAGAATCTGTATCCCTTTTCTTTTGCGAACGAAGAACACCTTGAGACATAACTCTTATATGTGATATCGATCATGCCCTCCGAAAAGACGCTTCTCATACTGTTCGTATCAAGCACATCGATCAGACATACCCTGTCATATCCGTTGATCTTTATATCCATGTTCATAGCAGCGGCATTCGGTATTTCCTCATGTTCCGTATAAAGTATCTTTGACTCACAGTCCTTAGCTAATGACAGAATATCATCATCGGATCTGTTTTCATCTTTATATGATGCTGTCTCCACTTCCATGATGTAATCAAGAAGTTTTCGGTTGTCATACGAAAGTGAATCCGCATTCGCAAAAACGTAGGGATTGTAAAGCTGTACCGCTTCTGTTTCACCAATGACTGACACAACGAATGTGCAGCTGGAAAATACATTCACCCCGTTAACACAGGCTATCTCGCCTTCCGTAAGACATCCGCAGATATTTGAATTCTCATATATGGAGAGTTCCCATTTTACGCAGTTTGGATATATGGCTGCCCTGTCCTTACAAGAATAGGCAAAGATGGTCTCAGCCTTCTCAAAGTTCTCAATCCTGCCAAACAAAGATCTGTTATCTGCCAGGTTCTTCCTGTCATATATAAACGATCTCTTTAACTTCTTGCCAACCTCTATATTGTGATTGGCGCACAGTTTATCATCGAAGTAACCTATCATTACAGGTATATCTTCGTATTCCGAATATACGAACGGGAAAAGGTTCGCAAGGCTGTGGTCCTCTCTTACCTTGTCTCCGATGCCTCTTCTGTACTGCTCACCTGCATTCACACCGTCAATGCTGATTATCTTGTTTCCGGCCATCTTGGTTATCTCAAGCTCGTCTCCTATAGACTGCGCTCCGGAAACATATGAAGTGTAACTTTCGACTTTCTCACCGCTAAAGGAGGCAAAGATCATCCCGTTATCAGACCAGCACGTCTCATTAAAGACAAATCCTTTGCCTTCAAACTTCTTCTGAATGATATCGGAAGCTGTTGTGACTCCTCCTACCATCTGGACTCCCGGGAAATACTTGTTGCATCTGTCAACAAAATGATATGCCTCATAATATCCACCCGTCATAAATGTGAGTAAGAGTCTCGTCTCAGCATCATATGCCACATCCTTCAGATCGGCACATAGAGCATCCGGATCACGAGGTTTCCCCTTCTTGTCCTGAAGCGGCAGCAGTACGCTTGCAACCCTTCCTTCATCCATCTGTGTGACAGATATCACACACTGGTCATAACTTAATCTTCCCGCATTGATAACAGCACTGGTACTTGTTCCGAATATATACGCATCGGGAACAAGGCTCTTTATGAACCTTGCCATATCCACCGCCTCATCTCCGTTATGAATAGCCGTATGGATACGTATCAGAATATCGCCCTTGCCCGAATCAAGCATGAGCTGTTTTAAGGTTTCCGCGAGTTTTGCTCTGGATATAAACTGGAAGTTCCATGTAAACATATATGATCAGTCCTCCATGACTTTTGCCTTCATTGCATATACATAAATAATATATCACAAAAAGTGTAACAAAATCCTATTAAACAGCCTAAAATGTGCAATTTTTTAAGTTTTTCTCTGTTTTATTCCGATAATTATTGTAAGTTTGCCCGCTATGTTTTATTATTCTATTATGGGGAGTTTATACAGGGAGCTTATATGAAGAAGAAAATCGCTGTATTCACAACCGGCTGGGGCAGTGAGATACTGTCGCAATTCCTTACGGGGATGGTTCGTTCTCTTGAAAAAGAGAGCGTCGATCTCTTTCTTTTTCTATGCTATCCGACATATATTGATACAGCTCCCATTAAAAAGGGCGAGCTGAACATCTTTACTCTTCCCGATCTCAAGGATTTTGATGGTGCCGTTGTTTTTGGAAGCGGTCTTGATTTTGGTGACGAGATAGATAAGATCATAGAACGCTGCAAGCGTGCTTCAGTCCCTGTTATCATGCAGGGAGCCAGACGTGAGGGAGTGAGCTATATCGGTTCTGACAACTATATGGCCACAAAGACGATGTGTGAACATCTTCATTCAAAGCATAACGTGCATGATATCATATTCCTTGCAGGAACAAAGGATTCTTTGGATTCACAGTTAAGACTGAAAGCTGTAACTGACTATCTGTACGAACAGGACCGTTCATCAGATCTTAAGGAAGTTTTCTATACCAAATGGGAAAACGCTGAAGCAACACGTTATATCAATGAGTACTGCCAGTCAGGTAGAGCACTTCCCGATGCCTTTATATGCGCCAATGACGGTCTTGCCATGGAAACATGTATAACTCTTGGCAATAACGGCTACAACGTTCCTGATGATGTTATCGTTACCGGTTATGATTTCATAGATGACAGTCAGGTGTTCGATCCTTCGATAGCTTCCGTTGATCAGTGTTTCACCAAGATGGGCGAGGCCTGCGGAAATCTGTGGATCGATATAAAATCGGGAAAGACCGAATGCGAATCAGTTGTCATCGACTGTGAATTCATTCCCGGTGAGAGCTGTAACTGCTTTGAGCATAGAAACAGCGACATAATAAGAAGGCGTGTCGGCCGCGAAGCATTCAAAAAACGTGCAAGATCGACCTACTTTAACAGAAAACTCAACCTTATAGACACAACCGTTCTTTCATGTCTGACATACCGCGAATTCAAGATGAGCCTTAACAGACTTCTTTCGGGCGATCATGACTTTGAAGGAGATTCTTTCCATATCCTGCTTGAGCCGAATTTCGGGCTCTCCATATACGATACAAACATTAAACTGCGTAAGTCAGGATACAGCAAATGTGTGGAAGTATTATATTCGACGGAAGACGGTACGGTCTATCCCGATGAACAGTTTTTCACAAAAGATCTTATTCCCGGATACAAAGAAGACGCCGCCAATCATCTTTATGCTTTCCTTCCTCTTCACGAGGCGGATGATGCGTATGGTTATCTGATATTCAGAGACTGTATAGAAAAGCTTGATAACCACTTCCTTTTGACCTACCAGAACCGTATGAGTCTGGTGTTTGACAAGTTCCGTCATGCGCTCAGCCTCGATCTTATAAACAAACGCCTCTTAGAGGTCATGAGACGAGATCCGCTAACCAATGTAAGCAACCGTATCGCATACGAAGATAAGGAAAAATATCTCCAGGCAGAGATAAACTCTGAAACAGGAAGCGAATTTGCAATAGCGGTGTTTGATGTCAACAACCTCAAACTGGTAAACGATTCCTACGGACATGATGCCGGAGATGAATATCTGATAAGAGCATGTCACTTAATATGCAACGTATTTAAACACAGTCCCGTTTACAGGATAGGCGGCGACGAGTTCGTGGCTGTACTTACCGGAAAAGATTACGATGACAGAGATCTTCTTTTAAAGGAAATGAATGAACGTATGAGTCCGTATACCAAAGAATTACCGCTTCCGCCGGATTTCATCTCCGTGGCCTGCGGAATATCGGCATATGACCCTAAAACCGATCTTTCGATCCAGGATGTGGTAAAGCGTGCCGATGAAGCAATGTATAATAACAAAACAGTTATGAAATCAAGATGAGAGTGCTCAGGCACTCTTTTTCTTCCTGCCAAATATACGCAGATTTGTTACATATAAGGTTCTATCATTATGTGGGTTAATGCGGCATTGTGATATAATTACAGTTAAAGATTATCTAAGTCATTATTACACAGGAAATGACAAAAAAGATATTTTATTGAAGGATTAGGTGCTACTTAAATCGTGAAAGGAGTTTCTAAGGATTACCAGGGATTTGTTGATTCTCTGTTTTCACCTACATGTGTCGTTTCTGTTGAAAAAACAGAAGGCGGTTACGGGGATATCCGTATCGTTTCGGCAAATAAAAAATACACCGATATGATCGACATGCGTGTCGCTCCCGAGAATAGCGGTGATTCTGATACTGATACAACTGCTTTTGTTCCCGGATCACTTTACACCGATTATTTTCCTAAAAACCGCAGCTTCGAGGATGTATGTTACAAAGCTGCTGTCTTAAAAAAGGAAAATCATACCTATGCACATCTGGATAAGATGGGATTATGGTTTGATATATATGCCATGCCTCTTGACCAAGAGGATACGAACATCTTTTACTGTTCATATACTGCGACTCCCAGTCACTCTGCTGATGATATCCTGGATACCATCAACACTTCCCAGACATCAAATGATGTCTTAAAGACCTGCATAAAACTGCATGAAGCCAACAATCTTAAAGCTGCGATGGAAAGCGTCATCAGTGATATACGTAACATCTGTAAGGCAGAGGGCTGTACCGTTCTTCTTATAAACTATGATGAAGAAGAATACTCGATCCTCGCGACAGACTATGTTCAAAACAGCAAGATCAAACGTGTGACACAGTTTAATAAGTTCTACGATATAGCGGCATCCTGGGAAAAGATGATCGGAGAAGAAGGCGACTGCATCATCGTAAAAGATGAAGATGACATGAACTATATCAGTAAGATAAATCATGCGTGGTATCTTACCCTCGTGGAAGCAGGAGTCAAAAGTGTTGTTCTGTTTCCTCTCAGACAGGGAAATGAACTGCTGGGATTTATCTGGGCCATTAATTTTGATACACAGAATGCGCTTCGCATAAAGGAAACCCTGGAACTCACCACATTCTTTATCTCATCTCACATTGCAAGATACAAGGTTTTAAAGCGTCTTAAACATATGGGTTATACAGACACGCTCACAGGTCTGCCTAACCGTTTTGCATGTAATGAATATATATCCGAACTGATCACAAAAGATGAAAAGTTCGCTGTTGTTTCAATCGATCTTAACAACTTTAAGAGCATCAACGACACTCTGGGATTTGACGGAGGAAACAAGGTCCTCATTGAGGTTTCAAAACGCTGGAAAACAATATGTGAAGAAGAATTTGAAGATATGGAATTCTGTCTTACACGTACAGGTGCCGATGAGTTTATTTTGGTGATATCAGGCAATAAGGCCGATCTAAAGATTGAAGATATCATTTCAAGATATGTTGAAGCGCTTAACGAGAATCTGACGATAGACGGCTATGATATATACGTGACCGCTAGTTTCGGTTATGCCGAGTATCCTTCTGATGCCAATACAACGGACACTCTTATCTCACGTGCCAATTCGGCCATGAAGGAGATAAAGAAAGTAAGAAGCAGCGAGCATATACTCCGCTTCACGCCGGATATATTAAAAGACGAGCATATACTCGAGATAGAGAACCTTATAAGGTCTGCAATCGAGAATGATACCATATACTTTAATCTTCAGCCCCAGTTTGATATGGATCATAAACTGCGAGGTTTTGAAGCCCTAGCCCGTATGAAGGATGTTAACGGCAATATTATAAGTCCTGGTGAATTCATACCTGTCGCCGAAAAAGTCGGCCTCATTGACATGGTGGATGGCACCGTGTTCAAAAAGGCTGCTGATTTCTTTGGCAGACTGATGAATAAAACCAATGCTGATCTTACACTGAGCATAAATGCATCAGTACGTCATCTGATGAAAAACGACTTTATCGAGGAGATACAGGATCTGCTTAAAACCAGTGGTATCCCGGCTGACAGACTCGAGATCGAGATCACAGAATCCATCATGATAGATTCAGAGAAAGCTCTGCAGCGTATAGAGGAGATCAAAAAGACCGGAGTACAGATAGCGATCGATGATTTCGGTACCGGTTACTCTTCTCTCAGCTACCTGAACAGATTCCCGGCAAACCTTTTAAAAGTAGATAAATCATTTATCGACAAGATGAATACCAGCGAATCATCAAGACAGTACGTGGCTGAGATCATATCTATAGGTCATATCATGGGATTTGATGTTATATCCGAAGGAGTTGAAGAGCCTGAACAGCTTGAAACATTAAAGAGTATCGGCTGCGATTATATTCAGGGATACATATGGGGGCGTCCGCTGTCAGCCGAAGATGCTGAAAAACTGGTCACCGGACAGGCATGAGGAGAATGAGATGGACTATACAAGTATTCTGGAACAATACACCTGTAAAGCATGTGTATTATCTGTGGAAACATATGACGACGGATCATACGGCGATATACGTGTCGTAACAGGCAATAAGCTCTTCAAGGATGACATTGAGGATCTGACCAAACAGCCTTTTGTCGACAACACGCCTTATTACCTCAGTTTACCCAAGGACCTAAACTTTGAAGATTTTATTTACAGAAGCGCTGTTTTGCATCAGCCACTTCACACCTACGTAAGTCTGTATCAGATGAATCTGTGGATAGAGATGTATCTTTTACCGCTTACATCAGACAAAGAGAATATCAGATACTGTCTCTATTCGTATATTGTCACACCCAAAGCCGACGAGAACAGTATGTCTGATCTGGCACCCGATACATCATCACAGGTACTGGCTGCCTGTATCAAGCTAAGGGGAAGTGATGATTTTCTGACTGCCATAAAAGATGTCACTGCGGATATCAGAGAGATCTGTGATGCTCAAAGATGTACGATACTTACCATTGACCATGATAATGAGATCTGTACTATTTTGGGTGATGCTTTTAGCTCGGACGCTCCTACATTTACAGCGGATGACAATGCCAGAAGAGAATTCTACCAAATGGTTGTAACCTGGGAGGAATGCCTGGCCGGAAGCACATGTCTTATCATTAAAAATGAGCAGGATATGGAAGTTCTGAAAGAAAGAAATCTATTATGGCATGATTCACTGAAAGAGAATCACGCTGAAAGCCTGGTCATATTTCCACTTAAGTATAACGGATCTTTACTGGGCTATATCTGGGCTGTCAACTTTGATGTAAAACACACGGTAAAGATAAAAGAAACTCTTGAACTTACCACATTTTTTATCGGTACGGAGATCGCCAACTATCAAATTTTGAAAAAGCTTGAGAAACTGAGCACGATCGATCTTTTGACAGGTGTTCTTAACAGAAATTCAATGAACAATCGTGTGACACAGTTTGGAAGCAATGAAGATGAAGACATAAAAACTCTGGGCATTCTTTTTGCCGATCTTAACGGATTAAAAATGATAAATGACAGGAGCGGACATATTGAGGGAGACCGTTTTCTTAAGAAAGCCGCAGCCATACTTCGTCAGGTGTTTGTAGATGATGAGATCTATCGTGCCGGCGGCGATGAATTTATGGTTTTGGTAATCAACAATACTCTTGAAGAATTCGATGATAAGATACGCAGGTTAAGCGAGATATTAAAAGCTCAGACCGATATCAGTTTCGCATTCGGATGCAGCTTCGAGGATGAAAACATTGATATAAGAAAACTGCTCCACAAAGCTGATGAAGATATGTATGAGGACAAAAAAGAATATTATGCAAGACATCCCGAATTAAAATACAGATAGCCTAAAAGCTAACGCAATAAACCTCCTTTGCAGGCAGTTAAGATCCGATCCGCCAAGGAGGTTTTCATATGTAAACAATTTTAAAGCCACTTGTGATGTTTTACTGGTCGATATCAAAACTCTCAGTTTTCAGATCACAGTAATATCTTCCGCAGGCTGCCCTGAATCTTAAAACACAATAATCCGGATCTGTTACACCTTCCTTATAAAACATGGTGTCTCCCTTTTTCCAGATCATGTTTTTTGAATCCTGATCTGTCAGGACCTCCATCCTGCCTTTTAACATAACTCCTTCATATCTGATCAGTCCTTTATGATAAAAATAGATACAGGCATTTGGATTTTCCATGTACTGTTTTACTCTCATAGATGAGGTGTTTGTTGAAAAATAAAACTCTTTAAGCCCCACCCTCTTTCTGGGACTTAACATTGCTTTTACATTGGGATAGTTCTCCTCATCTATCGAACAGATAAAACTGACCTTTTGCTTATCTATGAATTCTTCTATCTTCCTTTGATCCATAAACATCAAATCTCGCTTTCATATAATCATGATGCTCTCTGATTGTATTTTTCCAGAGCTTTCTGCATTCGTTTATTCTCTGTATTTTCTCTAAGTCTTATCACCAGGATGCTGATACCCATACTTATCAGATAACATATGATAAACCCGCTCCAGGACATAAGACTGTTGACCGGAAACCATTCGAAAACAAATATCATAGTAATGATGACCACAAGCACTGTGACAAGAAATAAGATGTTGCGTGCGATGATGCTCATGTTTTTTATCAGTATGTCGGTAAGGAACACATTCTGTAAAACAGTTATTATAACAGCTAAAAGCAGCAGTTCCGATAAGGTTGCGAGCGACAGCCCCTTCCTTCCCAGTATGAACAGTGAAGAAAATCCCTCCGGGATATCCCCTACCAGTATGCTGAATATCATAAATATGGTGACCATTATCCCATATGTTGCAAAAGTCTGTCTTATAAATCCAAATATACTTTTTTTCTCTTCCATTATTTCAACCCCAGCTTTCTGCGAAGTTCATCCGAGTACATTCGTGATACCAGGATCTGTTCTCCGTTTTTCAAGGTCACTCTTATCTTTCTGTTGATCTCAGCCTTTAAACTCTTTATCATTTTAAGGTTCACGATCCCCTGCTTGCTGATACGCAGGAAATCATGTTCCAAGAGTTCCTGTTCTATCTCATAGAGCTTAAGCTGTGACTCATACATATCATCCTGAGTATAAACAAAGGTCTTTCTGTCAATCGCTTCTATGTACAGTATCTTATCCGTTTCGATAAGAAACGTCTCATCATTTTTCGTTACGGCGATCTGCATATTCAGCATTCTCATCATCGCGACCATCTTCTCTATATCCTGAGTCAGCCTAGGTGCATGGATCACAACGCCCGTATCTGTATACTTTTCATCTATATCTATCTCAACTTTCATCTATTCGAGTCCTTTTTTTCTAAAGATGAGGAAGAATAACATTATAGCCAGTGTTATATTAACAATTACTATTATACCACCCTGAAGCGTTAAGCCGTCAAATGACATATCATCCAGTATCATCCTTATCTGCTGCGTGTAAAAAATCTTTGCGATCTTTTTGATGCTCTCATTAAACAGTGCCAGCATAGGAAGAAATGAAAGGATCATGAATACAGTCATATACAGAGAGGTCGCCACCATCTGGTTCTTCGAATATATACCGATACATGCACCTATGACTACTGATATGGCAAATCCGACTCCCATGACAAACAGATAAAATAATACATCTTTACCCTTATAAGCCGTTGACATCACTACTGCTCCGCACATGCAGATCGTCCATACATATATCCCGATTCCCGTAAGATACTGCCATGGTTTTACATCTGACATCATAAGCACCCTTAAGGTATTCTTTTCTTTTTCCTCTGATATAATGGCTGCACACGATGTAAGCGGTGCCATTCCCATGAACATGATCGAAAACAGCTTAGTGAAGAACAGCTCAGGCATATCTTTAATATCGATCGCATTTTCCATGATAAGAGTCAGAACGGGAAATATCGCAAACTGCATAAAAACCGCCCTGTTCTTTAATGTGTCCTTGATTTCTTTTTTTATGATTATCAGTACGTTTTTCATCTTTTAATCCTCCAGTTTTCTTCCTGTGAGTTCAAGAAATACTGTCTCCAGATTCGGTTCCGATGAATGTATCGTCTCTATCATTCCCTCGTCCATCAGTCTGCAGATCTTCTCAGCGCTGTTTCTGTCATGTGCAAACTCCAAGTCATTTCCCGATACAAGATGGATGAGTATCTTTTTTTGATGATTGTATCTTCTGCATATATCTTTCGGAGAACCGCTGTCTACGATTACGCCTTCATTTAAAAGAGCTACCTCATCACACAGTGTGGAAGCCTCCTCCATGTTATGAGTTGTTAAAAAGATCGTACTGCCGCTTTTCTTCTTATCAAGTATGATCCTGTGAATAAGTTTTTGCGTCATGGGATCAAGTCCTGTTGTGGGTTCATCCAGAAACAGGATCTTGGGAGTATTTAAAAAAGCCCTGGCAAGCTGAAGTCTTACCCTCATTCCCTTTGAGAGATTTGATGCCGGTTTGTTCACAGCATCCTCAAGGCCCACAAGAGCCAAAGTCTCCCTGATACGGCTTTTGGGTATGTCGTATATATCAGCAAATATCTTTAAGTTATCTGCGCAGGACAGTCTCTCATAAACACCGAACTGATCCATCATTATACCTATCTCTTTTCTGTCGTTCCCGTTTAATTCCGATACGGCTTTATTAAGAATATATGCTTCCCCTTTTTCATAATCCAACTGACCCGTAAGTATTTTTATAAGTGTTGTCTTTCCCGCTCCCGACGGTCCTAAGAGTCCGAATATCTTCCCGTCGTCTATGTCAAAGCTTATCCCCTTTAAGACTTCTTTTTCGTTATAGCTTTTATGGATATCTTTGCATCTGATCATTTATCTAAGCTCCTTTCTTTTGTCTATGAACCAAAACTATCAGAAAAGAATCCGGCCATCAATACATGCATACGTATGTTGCCAAAAGTAAAACTTAAGTTGCCGTATCAGGTAAATATAGCGCCACTGACCTTCCGATATACAGGCCTTAAGCAGATGTGTTGCAATCTGTAAAAAAAGGATGACCCCCTGTAGTACAGGAAGTCATCCATACGGTCGGTTCACTCTATTTATTCTTTTTGATCCCAATTCTCCGGATGTCCCGGGATGATCAGGATAGGTCACTGTAACAGTTCAACTTTGTCACAGAATTCTTTTATCATATTTTCATTTTCACTTTTGGGTCTGTCCTTTGGGTCTATAAGAACAAGCGTCGCATCAAGCTTATCCCTGTTAAGCATATCATTTAATCTTTTAAAAGCCTTATCGGCTCCCGAACCCGACTGACATGCAAACGCTGCGATCTTCTTCTCTTTAAGCGATTCAAGATTATCATTAACAAATGTCCTTATGGGAGGTGTGATATTACCGGCCCATACAGGAAATCCTATAATGATACAGTCATACTTTTTTGCGTCAAATTCATATAGTCTTAAAGGAGGCATCTCTCCCATGACAGCACTCTTTCCGCCCCATATGAACTTCTTTGCCCCTTTATCGGGATAACTCTTTACCGGTTCTATTCTAAGCACATCAGCCCCTGTAAGCTCTGCGATCTTTTCCGATACCATCTCACAGTTTCCGTTCAGTGAATAATATATGACCACACTCTTCATCTTTAATCCTCCCATCTAAAAGCATACTCCAAAACCTTCTTTGGGCACTCATCAACACATGCTCCGCACTGTATGCATTCACTGCATTTATGATTCTTCTCTTCTTCAACCATCTGTTTAACATCAAGTCCCATAGGACATGCCTTATTGCATCTTTTGCATCCTATGCACAGATCTTTATTCGCCCTGATATGAAGCTGCGGTATCTTAAACTTCCTTCCTATGCCGCTGCCTATCATCATGAAAGGAGCCATCCAGCATATATAGTGACAGGATGCCCTTTTTCCGTGAATCAGACAAGGGATCACAAGCAAAAACACCACTCCGTAATAGATCATATAGTTACTTATTTCCGATACTGAGATGCCATGATCGGTCATATAAAAAGGATTGACTCTGACATCGTTTTTTCCAAGAATGAAGGTAACTGTAACTCCTGTTATCCAAACTGCCCAGATAACAAGTTTGATCCTGTCTCTTTTTTGCTGTTTTGCACTCTTATCATTACAAAGTGCCATGCACTCCTGTATTCCCCCGGCGGGACAAAGATATCCGCACCATACGCGGCCGAAAAAAACAGAAAAGACAAGCATGGCGATAAATACAATAAAGCTTCCGTTTATTATATGTTCGCTCGCAGCCTGTATTATAAGGTATGGTGAGAAATACCATATAGTCACAGGGAAGATTATGAATGAGATGATTAACATTGTCTTTCTTACTTTTTGTCTCACTATTATATCACTCCGTTTTTGAGTATCTTCTTTGCTTTAATGCACCATTTAAGATATGCCTCGTATGTCTCGACTCCAAACGACGCTGTCAGATAATAATAAAGATGATCGGCATTTTCCGTATGTTCCTTTAAATTCTCGCAATAACCCTTAAGCAGTTTAAGATCTCCTTTTATTTTCTGTTCAAACAGTTCTATGTTTGTAATACTGACCGACTTATCCAAAGCTCCCCCGAAAAAAAGTTTCAAAAGCGTCTCATATCTTAACTCGTTCGCCGCCTGTTCATCCTGTAACCACTGTTTTAAGATTTTAAGACCTTTATCAGAGATCCTGTAGGTCATCTTCTCTCGCACGTTATCGGATGTACCTGTCTTTTTTACAAGATCGGCCTCCTCCATATCCTTTAAAGCCGGATATATATTTCCGAAACTGCCCTTCCAGAAAAAACTGATCATCGAATCAATACGCTTCTTGATATCGTATCCGCTGAGATCCTCGTGGCTCAGCAAACCGAGTATCACCATATCTATCTTCTTTTCTCTTGCCATTTTCCTTTCTCCTATATATCTGTTTGATATATCATTTTGATATATAGTAGCATTTATTTTTTTATATGTCAACACATAATAAAACGGAGGACCCCTCCTCCGTTTTATCATTTTCTCTTATTCCGCAGACTCATCGAACACATCATATTCCTAGGATGTTCTTTTCCATACTTTCCAAGAGTTCATGCGAATCATCCCTTATATCGGATAAATATGTTATGATAAGTTTTCTTTTGGGAAGTATGTAGCATTTCTGCTTCCATTTTCCGTTAAGTGAAAATCCGTCTCTGTACTTCCATATATAATATCCGTAGCCTCCCTCCCTGTTCATCTGCAGCACACCGGTAGCTCTGGATACGTATTCTTGTGATACTATCCTCTCACCCTCATAAACTCCACCGTTATAGAGTAAAAGGCCTATCTTGCTTAGATCATTTACCGTCATCTCCATGCCTGATGCTCCGTAAAAATATCCTTCGGGAGATCTTGTATATCCCGCATCAGAAATGGAAAGAGGTTTAAGTAATCTGTCTTTAATAAACTCCCAAAGATCCATATTAAGAGCTTCACTTAATGCGACGCCTACCAGATATGCCGGGATATTACTGTAATCAAAAGATGTTTCATCCGCTCTTATATCAATACAGTTAAGAGAAAACCTGATAAAATCATCCCCCTCCGCTCTGAAAGGAAACCCCGGTACGGACATTGTCATTAACCTGTGAAGCGTGATGTCTTCAAATCGTTGCTTCTGTTCTTTTGACATCCCGCTAACATAACGCTCAGGTATATAGTACAGGATATCCTTATTAACATCTATCTTATTATCATCGATCGCTATGCCTGCTGCCACTGACAGAATCGACTTTGTTACCGAATATATCTGATGTCTGTTATCTTTGGTATCTCCGAAACTTAAGCTTAACTTACCGTCTTCATAAACCTCGCATCCAAACACGTTCCAGTTATTCTCAACTATTTCTTTGGTAAAGTTCGCAAATCCCTCGCTGATATTTAATGCTCCCATATGCTAATCTCCTTTAGTGTCATGTGTCACTGTCAATACCAAGCAGGCTGTCAGAATACCTCTTTCTTCCAATTTCCCCGAAATCAGGCTCTTTTTTATCATAATCTATAATGAGCATATCCTGCACATCTTTTTTGCATTTTTGCAAAACTCTTCCCGATGCATCAATGAAACAGGTAGGTGCCGTCTGATATGGTCTTATGGAATTTACGGATAGAACGGGAGTCACATTTTCAACAGCTCTTGTTCTTAGATGTCCCATCATTAGTTCATAACGATCAGCATCATCAGTATCAGATACATCATAAAACATAACGATATCAATATCCGTATGTTTTATATACAGTTCTCTAAAATACTCCGGGAATCTTACTTCAAAACATATCCTTACCCCTATCCTCATACCGTTAATTTCAAAAAAACCATCCTTATTTCCATGGGTAAAGTTCTCCTCATCCCAGCCGTAAAGTGCTCTTTTGTCATACCAGTCGACCTTCCCGTCGGGAGTAAAAACATATGCTCTGTTATAACGGTTAACGTCAAATGCTATGCTGCCCGTTATGATACTTATATTGTATCTCACAGACAATTGTCTTATCGCATCCATTGATTCAAAAAGGATATCTTTATCAATCTTTTGCGGATCATCCACATCCCGTCTTATATATCCTGTCAGGGCACATTCACAAAACACGATAAGATCGACGCCGTTTTTTGCTGCCCTCACCACAGCTTCTTTTATCGTGTTCAGATTGTTTTTTATATCTCCGGTCACATCAAACTGAAAAGCCGCTATCTTCATACATTCTCCTTTATCACTGTTCTGTCAAAATGTCTGAATGCCAGAACACCGATAGGTATAAAATAGATGCACCATATTAAAAGAGCAATACCGCCCCCATTACCGTGTTCTCCTTTTGACATTGAAGTAAACATACCGGTCATAGGCATAAAGAAACAGCTTAAAAAGAAAATACCGTGTATCATCATAAGATATTTAAGCCACTTGTCCTCTTTGTCTTTTGCCTCTATGGACAGACCGGTAAAGAATGTTGAAAGTGCCATAATACCGTATCCCAAAAGGTCATAGTTAAACATCAGACCTCCACGCTGATAATCCAGGACTTTTATCGTCTGTTCGTTAAGCTCTTCAAGACGCACCGTGGTTGTCTGTGAATAATATACCAGCAGTATCAGCACCGCATATACTGCTGACAGGGTCAGTCCGATATTTGCGGCCACTTTTCTATCCTCACTGCACTCATTTTGAAAACCCGCAGCCGTCATCACAAATCCTATGGGCAGAAACATACATACCAAATATGATCCGAAATTAAAATGCAGAATTATAAACAGCGCAAATAATAATACCGTTACAGATACGATCGCTGCACCTGTCTTTGAGATCAAATCATTCATATCTTTACACCTCTTTTCTCTTTCTTGAATAGAGTTTATTAAACTGTCTTATATGTGACTCAAGTATCTTAAATGCTTCAGGTTCACGTTCCGGATTTCTGTCGCACATCGTAAGCAGCATATATATGGGAGCGAAAAAATGAAGCGTCATGATGTCGACATTCTCCGTACTGAGCCCGCCGGATGATACAACCTGTCCCAAAAGCAGCCCCTGGTATAAAAGCGGATCGTCTACATATAGTTTTGTATAGGTATCTGCCAGTTCCTTATTATGAAACTGCTCTATGGTCAGCATCTTACGAAATCTCTTCACATAATCATCGTGAATATAATATTCAAACAGATCAAATCCCAGCTTTATCATCTCCTCTTCTGACAGAGATTCATAAATACGTGCATCAGCCGCAGGATCATTCCCGATGATGTTAAGATTCTTAGCCTGTATGGCAAATCTGTTGTTCATCTCCTCTATGATTGCATCAAAGATCGCCTTTTTATTCTTGTAGTGCTTATAAAGCGAAGGTGCCTTTATTCCGACCTTTTCAGCTATATCGTTCACATATACATTTGCGTATCCCTTTTGGGAGAACAAAGTTAACGCCTCATCCAGTATTCTTTGTTTCGTATCCATGATAACCTCCTTTGGCTAATTTGGATTAGCTTAATTATAGGCTAATTGCAATTAGCCGTCAAGTAAAAATTTAAAGAGCCCCTTTGGACTCTTTAAATGCTTTAAATATATATATTAGAATGTTTCCTCAAGTCTGCCGACATGATCTGTTTCAAAGAACATTTCTTTCTTTGCCATGACTATGATGACCGTTGCTATCAGTACGACTATCGTTTCAACACATTTCGTTTCGGGAGTCATTGCTATCTTCTCCTGCATGAAATTTACGAACAGATGGAATACGATACAAGCAAGGATCGATCTGTCGCTTGCCAGATATACCCAGGTTATTATATATCCCATGGGGATGGCGCTTACAAAGAAGTTCACTACAAAAAGCGGATTTACCATAAGCCCGGCATGATATGTTCCCTGTATGAAAATAAGCGGGAAATGCCAGAAAGACCAAATGGCTCCGAATATCAGTGATTCCCAGAACCAGTTCATGTAGTTTCCTATGGAATCCTCACAGTATCCTTTCCATCCCACTTCCTCTATGATAGAAGCCAGTATTATGGTTATCAGTGCTGAGCTGATCCCGACTCCCGTAAACGAGAAGTCCTCGGTGAGTGCAAACTGATCAAGCGACTGTCCGAATGCCAGTGACAGAAGTATTGAACCTGCAACGATCAGCGCGAATACCAAAACCGCAAAGAATACGTTTTTCCATTTTACTTTATAAAAACCAACTATCTTGTTTTTAAGGTCTCTCTTTAACGGTTCAGATCCTGATGTGAGTATTACTACCGTAGATACTACACAGGGAGCCAACAGTCCAAGCAGCATCAGTAATGCTCCTATATTCTCAGACACAAATATCGCAGGTATCCAGAATATCCATGTGAAAAGATATGCCAGTGCGAAGAACATTACCGGTCTGTATTTATGTTTTCCCTCAATTGTTTTACTCATATTGTTTTCCTCCTTTTACACATTTATGTTTCAAGTTGTTTGATGCTTTTTGGTTTCGGTATTAACAGTGCCAAGATAAAGAGCATTATTCCGGCAGTTTGTACCACATATGCCGCTCCTCTACCGACCCCAAGTCCGCTTGCTCTTCCTATCATATCCGCGGATATTCCTGAAACCGAATAAGATACAACATATCCAAGCTGGGATATGAATCCTATCAGCCCCCATACTCTTCCCTGTACCTCATCAGGTATGTTCGTTCTTGTAAGATAATCAAGGCAGTTGTTTGCTACCGGCAGGACCGCAAAGAACAAAAAACCGAAAGTACAGATCAAAATGATGTTCTCCTTTATCCCGAATCCCACCATAAAGAGTCCGGCAAAAGCAAGAGATAAAGAAAGCTTCTTCACATAGCTTTTCTTAAGTCCCTTTATACCCAGCACCACACCGCTAAAGAGCATGCCCACGGCACAAACCGTTTCACTGATACCCAGTGTTTTGGCATCCGAAAATGACAGGATCAAAGGCTCCGCCAAAATCTGAAACATCCCCATGGAGAGAGTGACACCCGAAGATATGACAACAAGTATGAGTATCCCCTTTTTCATACTCAGAGCCTTAAAGCCACCCTTTATACTCTCAACAAAAGACTCGTCTTTAGACACCTTTACCGATACTATCTTTTTTCTTATGACCGCTACCGAAACAAGTGTTACAAAAAAGGTTGATATATCGATGATGAGCAAAAGCTTCACGTCACTCATTCCCAGCAAAAATCCTGCTATCACAGGTGAAAAAAGATATCTGGCACTCCCCGCCATCGATACAAGACCGTTTGCTTTCGAGTATTCCTCCTTAGACAGGATATCAGTTATCGTTGCCTTGTAAGAGGGTTCCAGCAAAGCCGAGAATACCGCACTCACAAAGACTCCCAGACAGATCTCAAACAGTGTAGCTTCTTTTGTCATCATGCATATGAGGATGAACAGTATTCCCATTGCCGAAAAACCGTCTCCTATCATCATTAAGATCCTTCTGTCATATCTGTCTGCAAGAACCCCAGCCGGAACGCTTAAAAGCAGAGTCGGTACAAATCCCAGCAGTGTGACTAATGACATACCGGCCGCACTCCCAGTTGTATTAAAGACATACACTCCAAGTCCGAAACTTGTAAGTCCGCTTCCGATCGAAGATATCAGTGCTCCCGACCATAGTATTAAGAATTTCCCAAAATTGCTGCTGTTTTTTTCATTCATCGGATAAGTCCCTTTATAAATTCCATGGTACCTTGTTTTGCACCAAAAAGCTTTTCTATAAGATCCACAAAGACGATAACCTCTTTTTCTGAGTAGCCCATTCCATCAAACAGTGCGTCACTTAAGATAAGTACCATCTTTACTCTTTCCGGTATGTTGTCACAGTCAAAGATCCCTTCTTTTATACCTTCTTCAACTACACCGGAAATAATAGGTGTCATCTTTTCAATAAGCATCTTTGTCGTCTTTTCATGCATCATGATGTTTTCAGGTCTGTTTAATGCATCACCGATCGGCTGTTCCTCATTGGATGGTCTGAATGAAGCTATAATACCTACGAGTTTTTGAGGAGCAGGTATATTTGCGTCTAGGATCGCATTTGCTTTTTGTGCCTCTGTTTCGATCATCATGTTTATCACTTCTTCCAGCATCTGTTCCTTGCTCTCAAAATAGTAATAATAGGTACCCTTTGCAATGCCCGCCTCTTCTATGATCTCATCTACGCTCGTATTCTCATATCCGCGTGTTATGAACATCCTGTAAGCTATCTGCAAGAGTTCCAGTTTTCTTTTTTCCCCTTTTTTCATCTGCGCATCTCCTTTTTCGACTATCGGTCGGTTTTAGTATAATCCATGTATTTTATATGCGTCAAGTATTTTTATCGACTTTTAGTCGGTTTTTTACAAAATACATCAAAAAAGCGATCAGGATATCATCTCCTGACCGCTATGGATCTGTTGTTCCTTTAATATCTTTTTCTTATCAATAACCTTTATTTCTGTCGATCACATGCTTCATCTCAAGCCCGTTAGCATAGCATAAAAGATTATCAATAAACATTTCCACATTTTTATCCAAAGTATGCTCCAGTGTGAGATTGCCTGCCACATGCGGAGTGATTATAAGATTTTTTGTTTTCCACAGTCTGCTTTCCTTTGGCAAAGGCTCATTTTTAAATACATCCAGTGCGGCTCCCGCAAGTCTTTTCTCATCAAGACTGTCTGCGAGTGCATCCTCATCTATGGCCGAACCTCTTCCTACATTCACAACATATGCATCTTTTGGAAGAAGCTTTATCCTCTCTTTTGACAGGATATTTTCGGTTTCAGGCGTACCCGGAAGACACATGACAAGCAGGTCTGTTTTAGGAAGTATACTGTCCAATTCATCAACCTTATGTATGCTGTCAAACGATCTCTCCTCACATTTACCGCTTTTGCAGATACCCGTTATGGATGCAGGTTCAAATGCTCTTGCCCTTTTTGCGAATTCACATCCTATATCACCTGTTCCAAGAACAGTTATCCTTGCATCCTTAAGCGACTTTTGAGGTATCGGACTGCTCCAGTTGCCTTTCAGCGTTTCACTGTAAGCATGATCGAGCCCACGCATCATCATCAGCGATACAGCTACGATATGCTCAGCGATAGTCACGCCATATGCTCCCGCGGAATTTGTCAGTATACAGTCCTTGTTTGCAAATGCATCATCATGCATAAGGTAATCGACACCAGCCGAGGGAACAGCAAGCCATTTTAAATCTTTGCTTTCCTTTGCGATCTTCATTCCAAACCCGTATATGACATCTGCGTCTTTAAAACCCTCTGCTACTTCATCTTCTGTATTTGCAAAGCAGGCCTTTGCATTGATCTTTTCAGCGGCATCAAGGATCACCTTTTTATGTTTTTCTTTCAACAAACTGTTTAGTACTAGAATCTTCATATATCTGCTCCTAAAAATCAAACATCACACATTGTGATTGTAACATTATTCGTCCTTATCATAAACAATCACTTCGTCTGTAAGTTTTCGTCCCATGTCATGTCTGATCTTCCTGTTCTTTACAGAATCAAAGACAATGGAAAGATCATAATCATCAGGATACAGTTCCTTTGCACTTACCTTTAACTTTACTCTTTTGTGATTGATATAGAACTTTCTGTCGGCAACCTGAACACGCAGGATACCCTTATCATTCACAGGTTCGCAGATTATCCCAATCTTCTTGTCCGGATACACCACAACACTGTCACCGATTTTGTATTCATCGCTCATATCAGTTTTAGTTCTATTATTCCTGCTCTTTACGATCTTTCCCGTACGGACTTCAGATTTCTTTTTTTGTATTTTTTCGTTATCGGTGTTTTCACTCAGTCTGATGTATTTAACAGCATCTTTTCCGTAAGCTGCTTCAGCCGCTACACGCAGCATCCGATCGGACATTCCCAGTCTCTGTGCGATATAAAAAGCACAGCTTTCTCCTGCTTCACCTATGACCATCCTGTATGTCGGTCGAAGCGTCTCCTTGTCAAATGTCATCCTGGCATTAACGATATGCTCCGTTTTTGCCGCATATTCTTTTATCTCCGGATAATGAGTCGTGACAAGAAAGTTAGCTTCACTTTTTTTAAGTTCCTCGAGTATCGCAACGGCTATTCCCATCCCCTCTGCAGGATCGGTTCCGGAACCGAGCTCATCCATGATAACAAGACAGTCCCGATCTATTTTTTCAAGTATACCCAGCACATTTTTAATATGAGCCGAAAATGTCGAGAGATTCTCCGAAAGATTCTGTCCGTCTCCTATATCGGAAAGATATCCCGAATTCATGCATATGTCAGCCTGTCTGCAGGTTACATGAAGGCCGCACTGAGCCATGTAGCAGTTTAACATAACAGTTTTGATAGCGACAGTCTTTCCTCCTGTATTCGGTCCTGTTATCACGATACCTCTTATATCGTCACCAAGAGAAAAATCAAGCGGCACATTTACATTTATATCCATAAGCGGATGTCTGGCCTTTGAAAGCTCTATTTTGCGTTCTGTATTTATATGAGGCTCGACACAGTCAAGATCCATACTCAGCTTTCCTTTGGAAAAGATAAGATCAAGCTTTTCTATCATCTTTATGTTTTCTTCTATTGCCGGTATGCTGTCCGCCACATATGCCGTAAGTGTATATAGTATCCTGCAGACTTCATTTTCCTCATCTATGAAAAGCAGCTGAAGTTCGTCAAAACACTTCGCCACAGCTAACGGTTCAACAAAAAATGTGCTTCCCGTAGATGACTTATCGATAACACTTCCGCCTATCTTATACTTGTACTCCTTTTTGACCGGAACACATACTCTGCCGTTTCTCATCGTATAATATGAATCCGCCATGCATTCCTTATTGTTCCTTATGATCTGCTCCGCCTTCTGCTTCATTGAATCTTCGAGAACGGCTATACGGCTTCTTATATCAAACAGTTCCTTAGTGGCCCTGTCGACTACAGCCTCATTTCTTATCTGACTGTTTATCTCTTCTTTTAGCTCACTTAATGGATCAAGATTTTCATCATAAAATGCCAGCGGGTTCTCATACTGTTTAGCACGCTTAAGATAATCGATCAGTCTTTCAACTGCAACAAGGACCTTCTCCACTCTTTCGAGCTGATACGGTGTAAGACATTCTCCCTTGTTTGCAATATCCAGGATATCTCTTATCTCCGTAACATTCTGAAGGGGCGGATCGCCCAGTTTTTCTATCATATCACGACTGTCTGATGTATCCCTTAAGGCCTTTCTTAATCTGTTTTCATCAAGTATGATACCGACATTTTCTATCTGTTCCTTTGCGTATTGTGTGACCGCAAGTGCAGACCATACTTCTTTTACTTTATCAAATTCTATCTGTTTTTCTGTATTCATTTCTTTCTCCAAATCATTCCAAAAGGTTTCTAAACACCTTTGTAATGGTCGATTCGCCTTTATGATTCCATATAAACTGCACATCACTGCCTTCAAGCGGCTTTTCATTTATATCCTCTGACAGTTTAGCCGGGATAAGCAGTTCCCAGTATTTGACCATATATACATCATCCTTAACAGAATCCACCACGCCCAGGTGCTGTTCAAATATCTGCATAAATCCTTCCTGAACCTTTACTATGCGATACTTCGGAAATTCCCTGTTTATCTCTTCAAGTCTTTTGCTGTCATCAAGCTTTTCAAAATCCTCGCTCTCAATGAGCTTTCCTTTTATGTTTGAGAAATCATCATTAAGAGGCAGACACATCAGTGAATCCCAGACATTTCCGTCTGCATCCGTGATGCCGTACTTTTTTCCTCTTTCAAATCCGAATCTGGGATAATAATTCGGTTCTCCCATAAGGACAATACCCGAAAATCCGGCTTCTTTTGCAAGCTTTATCGTCTCACGCATGAGTGCTCCTCCGATATCGTTGCCTTCAAGTGTCGGTTCCACGGAAAGAGGACCGAAAGTGATCACATCATGTCTGATATCTCCATCAACAATCCAGGCTCTCGTATAATAAACGGCTCCCACTATCTTTCCGTCCACTTCAGCTATCCTGCTTATCTGAGGAAGATAGTCCTTTGACTCTCTTATTATCCTTATCAGGAAATGCTCATTTGCTCCCGGACCGTATTTATTGAAGAAGCTTCGCATTGTCATCAGTTCAGTATTCTTATAGTCAGCAGGTTCTTCTGCTCTTATTATCAGATCTTTAAGCATATTCTTTATCCTCCTTTGCAAATAAAAAACCATGATATCCGCGCAAAGATATCATGGTTAAAAACAATCAGAAATAAAACCTGTAACGAGGTCTTATTACACTGCACACATAAGGTCAATGTTCCATAATATTAAGCGTACCAAAACACAGGCAGGCAAAAGCTCTGCCAGTCCACAGAAATAACAGATCCTTTAAGATCTTGATCACTCTGCAGTATTAATTTTGTGATGGTTACATTACCACGCTTAACATAAACAACCTCGTTAATAAAACATACATGCACTTTTTTGTGCACAATTGAAATATATTACAAGAAAATATTCTTGTCAATCTCAAATATTCAGAGTCTCATTCATACTCCCTGTACGGTATCCCTTAAGATCCAGAGAAACATAGGTGAATCCGTATCCCTTAAAACTTTCATACACCTTATCTCTAAGTTCACCATCTAGCATTCTTCCAAAATCTTGTGGCAAAAGTTCTATCCTCGCCACATTATCACCGTGTATACGGACTCTGAACTGCTCAAAACCAAGATCGAGCAAAAGCTGTTCCGCCTTATCGACCATCATTAGTTTCTTTTCATTTATGACCTCACCATAAGGAAAACGGCTGGCAAGGCATGCAAAGGAAGGTTTTGAAGCAGTGTAAAGACCAAGGTGCGCTGACAGTATCCTTATCTCTTCTTTTGTAAAGCCAACCTCTCTTAAAGGACTTTTTGCACCGAGTTCGTTTATCGCCATAAGCCCCGGTCTGTAATCCCCGTTATCATCAAGGTTTGATCCCTCAGCTACATAAGTTATGCCTTCAGAATTCGCCAGTTCAAAGATCTTCTCAAAAAGCTCTTTTTTACAAAGATAGCATCTGTTGGGCGGATTTGATGAGAAACCTTCTATATTCAGTTCCTCAGATTCAACAACCAGATGTCTGACTCCTATCTTTTTGCAAAAATCTGTTGCCTCATTAAGCTCGCGTTTCGGAAAAGAACATGAGCTGGCTGTTACGGCCAGACATCTGTCTTTAAGGACATCGTATGCCGTATATAGCAAAAATGTTGAATCAACACCGCTCGAATAGGCTATTGCAACAGAACCTAAATCTTTAAAGTATTCTTTAAGTTTTTCATACTTTTCCAAAAGCTCTTTAGACGGTGCTTCAAATGTCTTTTCTGTCATATATTATCTCCTGTTGTCATCCAAACAGACGATCTGCCGTTTCTTCAAGTTCTCTTCTTACTTTAGTATCATCATATCCGCTTTCTTTATCATCGATGCCTTTAACGACATCAATAGAAAACAGACCGTCACGGTTGCAATAGAAAAAGATCTTACGCACACCGTTTATCCCAAATCTCGCTTCTGCATTTCCTTCCGGATAGAGCTTTATCATCTGAGATCTGTCAGATGATGTTGCTGCGACAAACGATATATAGTGTGATTTTGTCATCTCATGATCGATCCTCACATAATACTCATCCTCTATACGTTCGATGAAGATCATATGATTCTCATCTGTTGATTCTGCCAAAGCCGGCTGCAGTCTGACTCCGTGACACTGTATCACTGCCTCACCCATGGTATGGATCACATTTCCGCATACCGGACATACATAAAACTTTGATCTCATCATGTTTGCCGATACATTTGCATTAAGGACCTGATCCCCGGAAATAAGCTCCGTGACGGAGATATTAAAAGCATCGGCTATGGGTTCAAGCAGAGTGATATCCGGATATCCGTTTCCTGTCTCCCACTTTGAGACTGTCTTGTCACTTACTCCCAGCCTCTGAGCAAGCATAAGCTGGGTCATCTTATTCTTTTCACGCAGTTGTCTTATAACTGCTCCTGTAACATATTGGTTCATGTCTTTCACCTCCATGTCCGGATTATAGATCATAAGAAATGCTTTAACCACCTACGCAAAGTAGAGAAGCTATATCCATCTGAATTTTCTGATCACACCGGGTGCCAGTATGACATCCGCCAGCATAAACTGATGAGGTTCAAAACCTTCCACCGTAACATAAGGCATCGCAGGATATATCTCTCCGGTCTCCTCGTCTTCAATAGCTCTTGCCTTAACTGTCGTACAGACATTGACATGTAAAGGTCTTATATCACCTTTAACATATCGGTACAGTATCAGGCTGTTATCATCATATGTAAACATCGACAAATCCTTACCCGAAACATAACCGGATGTACAGAGTATCCGTTTCAAAACATCCATCGCATGTACCGGTATCCTGTAAATGTCCGCATAATTATCAGGAATGGAAACAATGAACAGTCTTCCTTTTGCATATGTGCTCATAAGGATCAGAGGAGTATGATAATCATTATCTCCACCATTTAAATATGACCATGACTCATTATTCCCATGAATGATCTCAGGAAAGATCACAGGCTTGATATTGTCCAGATAACCCGCTTCATCACCCGTTATCTGATATCTGGTAACGGATATCTTACGATCAGTTACATAAGCCTCCGTCAGTCCCAGCTTCTTAAGCTCATCCCCGCATTTTTTTAGGAATCCCGTGGTGATGACAGCATCACCTCCGGCCTCAACAAAACCTTTGATCTTTTCAGTCACCTTCTCATCGCAAGCTGAACTTTCAGTGAACAGTATGACCTTTTCACCTGACGGAAATACCGGTGTGGCCTCTATGGGTATACCCAGCATGCCGAGTCTCATCTCAAGATGATTCTCTCCGCTCGATGCATACGGTATGTATGTGGCTACTCCTGTAGGAGCACCTGTCTTATCCAGCATATGATCTATCTTATGAAGCTGTATTCCGATGCCTCCCACAAAATGATTGTCTATAAGATCACTCCACTGGAAGAACATGAGCTCTTTTGCACCTGCAAACGCGGTAAGATATGCCTGTTCCATGTAACGGTCCGCAGACCAGCACTGATATGTGTCGAACCATCCTCCGCCGTTCCTATTAGGCCATGCATTTTCCATATATCTTACAAGTGAATAACTCAGATACTCCGGAAGATGCTGATCCGCATATTTGGGACTTCTTGTTTCTGTTCCTATATATGTCGCATCAAAGATATCCTGCTGCTCATCGGGAAGATATCCTGTGAAATGATATGATTCACGCCAGTTTGGATATTTCACTGTCATCCTTATCTTCGGATTGACTTTTCTTGCCGGATCAACGATCAGATTCTTCGATACATCTTTCATGAGGTCTTTTCTGAACGTTACCCAGTCCCTGTCATCTTTTTCCTTTATGCATCTTTCACATGAACAGTTTGTGAAATAAAAGTCATCAAGGATCACCTCATCAAATAGAGATGCCGCATATTCTGAGATAGCCTTTATTCTTTCTCGCATAGCCGGATCGGTATAGCAGAATGTATTAAAGAGTCTTCTTTTCCCCTGTTCTGCGCCATCAAAATCGGTGATCGTGGTCGTGATACCACCCGAAACCGTAACCCCCTTTTCTTCAAGGAAGTCTTTGATCATCATGATCTTGTCTTTATCAACATCTATGTCATCTCTGTGTGTCTCGAGATATACCTTGTCAAGACCGATATACTTTTCAAGAAACTCATAACTGGACTTAAGTTTTTCGTAGGTCATTGTAAATGCTATCCACGCAGGTATATACACTACGGTCTTAAAATTCCTATAATGCATAGTATTCTCCTCTTATCTTTCTCATCGCTTCCCATACATTGTCTGAGTAATTACTTAGGATCACGGAGATCATCCCGTTGTTCGGATTGTATTCGGAGATCGTACATACACCGGGATCAATACCCTGCATATACACATAATCCTTTCCTTTAGGATTGTCTATTATCCATACTCCGTAACCGTAATAACCCTCCTCGGGATCATCACCGTCTCCGCTTTGTTTTGTAAACATTGCCTCAACCGTTTCTTTGGAGAGCAGCTTGTATTCCAAAAGACCTTTCCAGAAACTGACTATGTCAGAGACGGTCACATATGCACCGCCGTCACCGGTTCCTTTTGCTGCAACTGAGTATATATTTGATCTGTAATCAACATTATCAGAACCGTATAGATATCCGGTCGCACATCTTTCAGGCAGCCTGTCCGTCTCAAAGTATCCCGTCGAATCCATACCGCATACATCAAACACATTTTTCTTAAGATAGACATCAAAATCCATGTCTGTGATCTTTTCTATTATCATTGCAAGAAGGACATATCCCGTGTTGTTATACTGGAATCTTTCTCCTTTCGGATATATCATGGGCTTAGACTTAGATATCATAAACAGGTCCATGTTTTTCCTTATCTTGTAATTGGGATAATCAGCCCAGAGCCCTGCTGCATCATCGCATGTCTCATCATCATAATCAGGAACACCCGATGTATGTGTAAGAAGCTGAGCGACAGTTACATTCTCATCTATATTCCCAAGATCCATATCAAGAATGCTTCCCAGCTTATCATCAAATCTTAACTCTCCCCGCTCAATAAGCTGCAGTATCCCCACTGCCACAAATGTTTTACTCATCGATGCACAGGCAAATCTCGTATCAAAAGTATTGGGTATCTTATTTGAAATATCCGCATATCCGTTACTGTGTCTTAACAGTTCTTTGCCGTTTTGAACTATATATATATTCCCTCTTACATCCTTATATGTCATTTTTTCCCTCTTTTCTTAAATCATTGTAACGATCTTATATATCTCCTCTGGCAAAAAGATTATCCTTTCCCATCCCGCATACATACGGATCACTGTCATAAATATGACAAAACTCAAGAAAATCCTTCTTCTGCATGGGGTCATTCATGATCTTTACAAGTATCTCGTTGGGTATGGTCCTCGCAAATGCTCCGGGACCTGCAAGTTTTATATTCTTTACACCGTTGCTTTTTAAAATGTTCTCAATCTCCTTAGGCATGAAATGATAGGATATGCTCCATGGGATCTCCCCCCTGTCATATGCCGCCTTTGTCTCCTCCGCATCACACATCAGTCCTGTCTCATAGGTGTTCAAAACATCTTTAAGCCTAAAAGAGAATCCATCTATCATCTCCTGCCTGCTTTTGATGCACCACTGAACCCACGGATCATCACTGTCCCTATCTAGAATAAACTGGTTCTTCTGTATGGGATTTGCAAGATATGGCAAAGCTCCAAGTCTGCTTGAAACACTTATCATTATGCGTTTAGCGCATATCCTTATAAGCTGCCCTATCACTTTTTCCTGTTCGGGATATGTGTATGATATCGGAGAATCAAACGACATCACCAGATCGAATGAACGGTCTTTGTATGCACTGAGATCTTCCAGCGCACCCTTAACAAATGTTATCCTGTCTTCGACTCCCTCTTTCTTTGCAGTTTCTTTCGCTTTATCTATCATTGTCTGGGATATGTCAAAATGTGTGACCTCTATCCCCTTTTTTGCTAAAAGTATGGAGAATCTTCCGCTTCCGGCACCTCCGTCAAATGCAGTCTTTATTCCGTCCAGCGAAGAAAGCAGCTCTTTTTCTATATGTGCCTTCTGAACTATATCATCTATGAAGGTCTTCTCCCTTGCAGCCTCAAGTTCCCCCTTGTCCGGCTGATTCCACATCCTTTCGGATATCATTCTGCTGTATTCCATGAATCTATCCTTTCTATCTGTGTATATAAAGTCTGGTCATTTCAGGTTCCCCGTCACCCTGAGCCATGCAGAAAAACTCCCATCCGTATCTTTCATAAAAACCTGTGTGGTCGGTAACAAGATAGAGCGGTGATATGCCTTTAGACCTCATATCCCTCACAACAAGATCAAGCAGTTTTCCTGCTATCCCCAGCTTGCGGTATTCCTCCTGTGTATACACTGCGCAGACATTCGGACTTAGATCTTTTCTGTCATGAAAATCATTATCTATCACACCAAGGCCTCCGACTATCCTGTCTGCATCCATTGCAACATACCAGCCGTACTCTGTTTCTTTTCCAAGATAAGCATCCATGCACTCAAGATAAGCTTCTTTTGGAACACCCCATTTGCTGTTAAACCATTCGGCAGCCTTATTTTTGATCTCTGGTATTTCTCTTAACGAATAATACCGAATATCCTTAGCCGGACTCATATTCTTTTCTCCTCTTATATAGTCCTGATACAAACAATTCTATCACATCATTATAAACCGAAAAACAAAAAAATCCCGTAAGCACCAAGCCTACGGGATTCAATCTCATATAATACAGATATTTAAATCTACTGATTAGCAAACGCCCTGAGCGATCATAGCCTCAACAACCTTCTTGAAGCCTGCGATGTTGGCACCTGCAACATAGTTGCCTTCCATGCCATACTCTTTAGCTGCATCATCGATGTTGTGGTAGATACCTACCATGATGTTCTTAAGCTTAGCATCAACCTCTTCGAAGCTCCATGAAAGTCTCTCAGAGTTCTGGCTCATCTCAAGTGCTGATGTAGCAACACCACCTGCGTTTGCAGCCTTACCGCCTACGAAAGGAACGTTGTTAGCCTGGAAGTACTCAGTTGCTTCAATGGTTGTAGGCATGTTAGCACCTTCTGCAACATACTGAACACCGTTAGCTACAAGCATCTTAGCATCTTCAATATCAAGCTCGTTCTGTGTAGCGCAAGGAAGAGCGATATCTACCTTGTACTGCCATACACCATGCTCACCGTTCTTCTTCTCGAAGTACTGAGCTGTTGACTTAGCTGCTGCATATTCTGTAAGACGTGCTCTCTTAACTTCCTTAACTTCCTTAAGGAGTTCAACGTCTATTCCGTTTTCATCATAGATCCAGCCTGTAGAATCTGAACATGTAACTACCTTAGCGCCAAGCTGCTGTGCCTTCTGGATAGCATAGATAGCAACGTTTCCTGAACCTGAAACAGCAACCTTCTTGCCTTCCATCTTGTCACCGTGGCACTTAACCATCTCTTCTGTGAGATAAAGAAGACCGTAACCTGTAGCTTCTGTACGAGCAAGTGAACCGCCGTATGTAAGTCCCTTACCTGTAAGAACGCCTTCGTAAAGACCTTTGATCCTCTTGTACTGACCAAACATGAAACCGATCTCACGAGCACCTGTTCCGATATCACCTGCAGGAACGTCCTCGTCAGCTCCGATATATTTTGAGAGTTCAGTCATAAAGCTCTGGCAGAACTTCATGATCTCGTTGTCTGACTTACCCTTGGGATCGAAGTCAGAACCACCCTTACCACCGCCGATAGGAAGTGTTGTAAGACTGTTCTTGAATATCTGCTCGAATCCAAGGAACTTGATGATACCAAGATTTACTGAAGGGTGAAGTCTTAAGCCTCCCTTGTAAGGTCCAATGGCATTGTTAAACTGTACTCTGAATCCTCTGTTGACCTGAACATTACCGTTGTCATCTACCCAGGGAACTCTGAACATGATCTGACGGTCAGGCTCTGTGATCCTCTCAAGTACAGCAAGCTTACGATACTTTTCCTCATCCTGTTCGATAACGGGGCGAAGCGAATCAAGCACCTCTGTAACTGCCTGAATGAACTCCGGCTGATCTCCATCTCTTTTCTTGATCTTCTCAAGCACTTCATCAACGTATGACATTTCTCTCTCCTCCTAATGTGTTATGTTTAATGCCTACAATAATATACATAAAGACATAAAAAAGGGCGCCAAAATACAATTTTGACGCCCTTGTCCTTAACAAAATACCATATTGTATACAATTATGCAATACCTTTTTTGTTTTCCGAATGAAATTTATTTATTCCTCAAAAACATCACTTAAGGTATTCACTCTTTACGTAGCCGACAGTGTCATGATATTTAACCTTGGTCCATCCGTCAGACATCTTTTCTATCACGTCAAGCTTGTCTCCGCCATATACAGTGCCGAGCTTTTCACTGTCCGTAGAAGGCTTGGTCCTTACCCTTACCGTGTCCTGTACGGTCACAGTACCTGTCGTCTTGGCATTGGATGCATCCTCTTTCTTGGTCTCTTCCTCTTTATCTTTATCATCGGCCGCAGTATCGTTGTTTTCTTCTTCGCTGTTCTCTTCCGTTGCAGTACCTACGCTTGCCACTTTCTCGACCTTGACAGTCTCAAGATACATGGACTTGATAAACGCCTTCTCCGCACCCGGAAAATCTATCTGCGACCATCCGTTGGCCTTCTCCTCTATCAGCTTGAATTCCTGACCTTCCTGGGCTTTGCCGACCTTATCGGCCTGCTCACTGTCAGAAGCACGTACATTAACAACCGTAGTAGCGCGCACCGTCTTGACTTCTTCAAACTCAGTAACTTCAGCAGGCTCTGCTTCGGGTGTCACCTCAGGTGTGGGCTCTTCTTCAGGCATCTCCGCCTTGGCCAGTTCTTCACCTACTTCTACCTTCATCTGTACGCCGAGATCATCCATAAATGCAGCCAGTTCTTCATTGGAAGCCATGACCTCATTGTATTTTACATTGATGGTATTGCTCAGGTCCTGTACATCATCCTGTACAGACACTATCTTACAGTACTCTATGACCTTATCGTTCTGAGGATCCTCGTTGATATAGAAGCGATTATTGATATCCTCGCACACATACCACACATTCATTCCCGGAATGAGTTCATCAAAATCATTGAGCTTGACATCATAGTTGACAAAAACAAGATATGTCATATCTGTCGGACCGGGCTTGGTATAGCAAGTGATATTGGGATAACTTTCCAC
>JAEEGJ010003572.1_pt1 | contig 58366 bp, 50 predicted proteins | sample 8958761 | NCBI WGS metagenome assembly JAEEGJ01 (sample SAMN16246546, study PRJNA631951) | gut metagenome | biome: gut microbiome; feature: rumen; material: RS-attached | host: Bos | place: Iran: Karaj | collected 2018-10 | reverse complement strand
TCTTTAGAGAGACGCCGTAATGGGTATCCTTCATCGAGAAGTCTCATACATCTTAACTTCTCTTCAAACGAATGCTTCTTGTACATAAAACCCAATTGTTGGTGTCCAACTTTTTGGGGTCATGTCAAATACCCGGGGCAGTTTCGAGAGGATTCTCCACATATCTACTATCCCTTTACCACATCCTCTTCAATTCCGCATTCAACTCCCCATCGGGCGTATAGTTGTCCAGCACGCTCACATCTGCACTGGCTTTTTTGAGCCTCTTTACCACCGTCTTTCTCATCTTTTTGCAGTTGTCCCATTCATCCCAAATCATAACGGATTCCATATAAGGGGCAATGTACGACCAGTTGCTATATCCAAGTTGTTTGTTTGCTTGGAGCGTATGCAGCGGATAAAAAGCCATCTTCATCAACTCTAGTGCATCATGATCAGTAGGCCAATTAAAAGACAAAGCAAACATATATGCATACACCTTTGCGTCCAAGTTATGGAGTTGCAGTTCAAGAAATGGTCTCCAGATCTTAGCACCTCTGCTAATTACTGCATTAGAACGTTCGTATACAGAGTTTACAATCGCATAGGCAACATTATCCGTAATCACCTCCGTATTACAGAGCCAAGTCAACACTTCGTCTGTCTTATATCCTAATTGAATACCAAGAACGTAACTCACACACCGTGAAGAATCACTATTCACAAAATCCAGCAATACACCCGTTGCATTATCAGTCTTAGCAAAAACCTCAGTCGCCAAACCACTACTTATCTCCACTCCCTTTTCTAAGAGAATTGTAAACACCTGTTCCCACTGATGGAAAACTCTGCGTGTCCTCTCATCAAGAATCATCGGGAGTATTGTCTCGATTTCTTGGTTAGACAATACCGACCAAGGTGTTTGATTAAGCAGTTCCGGATTCAAAAGTACAATGGAACTGAAAAGATGGAAATCGTTTTTAATCATCTCTGTCACCTCTTCTGATGACAATATGCCAACGCTTTCCTTCATCTTTTGAATTCCCCAACCGTTTATTTCACCTAACTTATAAATATCAGCCAGCAAGGGAACGTATTGATTACGCTCCTTGCTTAAAAAATCATTCCATCTTTCATTGAGGCCAGTCACAGCAACATCAAAAGCCTTATCAATAGGCAATGTGGAAATATGTAAAAAGAATTTGCAATTCTCGCAATATCTGTCAGTGAAGGTCTTATTTACCAAAAGTTTCTTGATGACCATCCCCTTGTCTTTATCGGGGAAAGCTCTTGCAACAATTCCCAGCACCTCTTTGAATCGCTCTTCATTCGTTTTTCCGACCTTGAAGTAATCTTCAAGTGTGTAAAGAGTTTTGGCGATGGCCGCATAGTTATCTGCATTGTCTTCAATATCACCAGCAAACAATCTGACCAATTGACCTTGATTCACATTGCCCCGCATAACGGCATCCAATACGTATGTCTGCCATTTTTCTTCAGAAACAGGAGTTTCTATCAAATATCCATGAGTATTCCGCGAAACAAACTGACAGGTCAAAGGTTGCCCATTCAGTTTTCTTAGATAGGCCGTTCCGGTACACCATGATATCTTCTGCAGCATCTTCTGAGGTAATGTATTCATCACCGCAAGAAGAGCCTCTTCAACAAGTTCATTATCTTTCTGCGCTTCGAATAAAAGAGGATCATTCCCTTTATTTAGAAAAGCCTGAAAAACAAGCGCCTCTGTTTTCCTGGGAACAGACAAACGGTGGTAATCGTAAACAGAGTAATCCTTGTTCTCATACTCAATGGTGTTGGAGTACTCATCAAGGCCGCCATCAAGAGATGGTCTTTTAAAAAAACGAGTCAGCCTTTTGAAGTCATCTAGAAGGTTCAGCGCATCAAATGGTAATAAAAGTGAATGAGTCCATACGCATCCAGGACGCTTCATCTCGTCCGCATACCAGGTCTTGGCTATCACATAGAAGCCACTTTCCTGTAAAGGATATGCAGTCACATACGATGATTCACCTTCGCCTGGAGCCACATATTCGCTCCAGTCGCTTAGTGTGGCAACAGCATCCATTTCTGTACTGTTTTTCAACAATACAGAACCGGCCAACAGACGATGCCCGTTGTCATATCCGTGTAATAACTGTTCTATCTTCATCATTTTTCCATAATCAGGAAATCGATAGGTTCGGTAATATCAAATGATTTTTGGTCTGTATAGATGAAGGCACGTTCCTTCAGTGTTGTCTTCTCTGCAAGATCATCACCACTGTTCTCATCCAGTTCTCCATAATCAGCTCCTTGGGCACTAATACCGTAAAATTTAAAGGATGAGAAATGCTCTTTAACAAAGTTGTAGATACAGGTGTGGTTTTCCTCTACCCATTTATCTATGCTTTTCCCTTCATTGCAGTCGGTCGCGTCCCACGATGAAAAACAAATGGCAACAGGGATGTCGTCCATACGCTCATAAAGATACTTCAATAGAAGTACATTCTGTATCGCTGGGTCTATATCGCTCGAAGTCATCACTACCTTTTCCAAATCCACCTTGGGCTTTGTCACCTCTGAAACCTGTTCTTGGAGCATCTGAGGTGAAGATCCGCCCAGATTCAGCATAAACAAAATCCCGCTTGATTTGTCACACCAATCTTCAATCTCTTTCGAAACTGCATTGTCAAGTATTCTCTGAAAAATCTCACCTTTGAAGTCAGGCAGCGAAAGATTTATCTTTTCTCCCGTCCTACTGCTTTTCATCGGGAGTACAATCTCCTGTGGTTCTGAAAATGCAGTACGTCTCACCTCTTTCAATACCATCCAGTTCTCACGCATACTGTCTATATAAGATGACTCCGCCGGCATCCCGTCACAAGAGAGTAAATGCCCTGATTTCCCATCCTTTTCCACTGCCCACAGAGCAGTAATATATGTTGATTTACCGGCAGCTGGCAAACCGGCCAACAGTATATTCGTTGTTTCCATTACCGTAACCTCCTATCAATTTCCATTTTTACCCAGTCAATCTCTTTAGGTCCTTCTACTTGTGGTTTAGGACTAATGATTCTCTCAAACACGTTGTTCAAGGCTGTATCGTCAAGTGCTTTTGAATTTACCTCATAGACATCAATGGGGTCAGCCTCCAATAATTCTGTGAACTTCTTGCATAGCAGTTCTCTCCTATCTGCCAATTTCTTCTTCCGCTCTGCTGTTGTTACCTTGTCCGCTTTGGTAAACACCACAACGTATGCTATTGCTTCACTCAGTTTCTTCTGGATCTTCAGTCTTGCCAGCAGGCTCTCATACTTTTCCACTATCAAGTTGTGTTCAGCAAGCGATTTACTGTCCGCTTCAGCATCAACAAATAGAACCACAAGATCTGCATTCTCAAGAACAATATCTCTTCCGATTTCTTCATCAGATGAAATGTACTTTGAGTAAGTTTCACCAGCCTTATCTGAAATCAGCACATGGTGAGAGTATCCTTTTCCCGAACGAAGTTTGATGTGCAATATATCGTTCTCTTTCAGAATGTTTCGTTTAGTGTCAGATATATCTTCTCCGTTGATGCGCCTTAAAAACACTCTGCGTTCAAAGCCCACATACGTTTCTGAATCCACAAACGCATAGCCCTTGTAGTTCAATTTCTCTATCAATTGCTGATACAACGCTCCTATAAAAGTTGATTTTCCGAAATCTGCGAATCCGACAAGAGCGATCAGTTTCGGTTTTTCGCTATCCACGAATTCATTCAACTCCTGCTGACTCTTAGCATCGCAATACATAAACTGACTGCTACCGTTTCCTTTAGTAGAAGAATCCTGTGCGCTTTTTTCAGTTCCGCCTGTCATCTTATTGATTATTTGATCTACTTGCTCTGTCATCTTCTTAGCCATTAAAAGTTTCTAAAAGCAACTCATAATAGAGATACACTCCTAACTCCAATGCTGAGAACATCCGTTCATCCAGTACATTATTCTTACCTCCAGAAAATCGAGCCAATAGTAGCGATGAACCCTCGATGGGGTTCACCATCTGTTCCTTGGCTATCCCAGTTCTCACCTCAGCGACAATCTTGCCAAGCTGTTTTTTCTTCTTAGCAGTCTCACCCAGCGCATCACACATTATTTCTACTGGACTTTCTGAGATGTACTTCCAGTTCCATTCCATGACCATTTTCTTTGCCAGAATATAGGCCTTCACAAAAGGACTGCTTATGTTTTTGAACTCTGTACTGATAACAAAAGAATCTAGCTCCCCTCTTACTCCTCCGGCACAGAGACTTCTTATCTGGTCAAATACAGCTTTCTCCATTATTTCCAAGTCGGTTTCCGACCATTGGGTCTTCGGGACAACAGCTTTTAACAGGCTATTATTGGCGACGGTGTTTATCACCTTTTTCTTACTATACTCTTCGTATTTCTCGTATATCTCAATCAGCCATTTTGAGCAAACGATGCCATTCCAGTTCCCCTTTCTTGCCACTGCACAGTTCCGCACTATCAGTGAGAACTTTGCTTTCGAACTATCATCTAATGCATCTGATTGAACCGTCTGTTTTAACGTGTAACATTCAAGTATAAGATAAACGATGTTGGGCATTGTTAATGTCGCGCCAAACTGCTCCTTATACTTAGTCTGAATGGCATTCTTAAACTTCCAATTCACCTGGTTCAGAAAAACTGCCTTGGCATAATTCGTCACTGCTTCAGCAGTCATACCCGAAATATGATTCACTACCACCTTTTCCAGATGCTCTGCAAATTCGTCGGGAATAGGCACGAATAGGTGCTTGTTTATAGCATTTATCAGTTCCTTACTTTCCATATCTACTCAATATTACATTCAATTCATTGAACCTTCCATCCAATTCAACTTGCCTGAGGAATGTCAAATATTTAACGCGGTTAGGGCTGATGTGGTCAAAGCGATCTTTGTACATTTCTTCGATGATTTTCCTCTCTTTACCACTACGCAGAAAACTATTCTTAACTGCAATTGGATATACTTCGAGTCTTGCCTCTTGCTGGTCTCCGGCCCCAATCTTTTCGCTTTTTACTCTTTTCATTGTTCTCTCCCAAGCATCATTGTGTTTCAGTTCTACCTTTAAAGCCTGCAAGCCTGTTTTGGTCTCTTCCTCGTACTCGTCAAACTTTGCTCCGTCCCATTTTCGACTATAAACATCAACCTTGAGGTATGGCTTTCCTCCTTCGTCTATCACATCCATTTCAATGATGTTATAAACGGGGAAATACTCCGTCTTGTCCTCTTCTTCCTCTGGTTGAAGTGCACCAGAATAAACCTTAATAACGCCATTATCCGACGATGATTGCTTATGGACGTGTCCATAAAATTGAAGGTTGAATCTATTGTCAATCTCCTTTTCAATTTTAGCACCATCAATTATCTCACTCATCGGGTGATGAAGCATCATAATATGAATCTCATTCGATTCTCCTGCAACATTGTAAGCTTGTAATGGTAGGACCTGAAAATGTTTTCCTATTTCCGGTTTTCGACTGTCTCCATCATCTTTATCCGACAAAAGAGAAGTATTACCACCGTGTATGAATACTGGATAGCCATTCAAAACGCCAAGAGATTTCGTCCAGTACATCGCATCCTCCGGTTTGAATTTTGGCATCCTTTCTATGTCTTGGTCTTGTTCAGGCAAATTCGTGCACTTTAACGCCACATCGCTAATACACATGTATTCCAATGCCAGTTTAGAATACTGTTTAAAAGGGGCATATAAAATTCCTACGACCATTGGTTCCTTCACTTTCGAAGCCAAAAGCAGTTGAGTATTTTTCCCTTTCAAGAGTGTATCTTTCATAATTGAACGTGCTCTAGTATACACTTCCCACTTCTTGTCGTGATTACCAGGCACCAACAATACGTCCTCACATTCTGTTTTCTCACATATTCTATTAATAAATGACCTTGCATCTTTATACTGATTATCCATACCGGCAAATGCAATATCTCCGCAGATGAGGATGCGGTCCACCTTACCCATCAATCCCTTGCATACCTCAATATCCTCAAGGAACTTACACTTCATCAACTTGTAGCCATCATCATTCCCCGTTTCATCGGTAAAATGGATGTCTGAAATTTGGAGAAATCTAATCATATCAACAATGGTAAATTATCGTGAATCGTGGACAATTATCTTACTTCATTCTCCCCTCTCTCTTAAGCACCTCTTTAAACCCTTTGGTTGTTTCGTCCATCCATTCCTCCCACACCTTCTTCTGGTTCTTCTTCTCTGATGGGGCTATTTCCGAGTGTAGTATCTCCTCATCTTTCAGTTTTTTGGCATACTTCTTCACAGCGTCAATTTGCCATTCAGCCACGTTATCGCTGAAGATTCTCACTCCAAATGCTGCCCAAAGCATACCTTCAAAATATGCCTGAGCAGGATTTACTTCATTCAACATCTTCATATCAAGATTACCGCCATTAATCATCGTTCTAGCCTCTTCCATTGCCTTCCCTATCTCCTCAATTGCTACATCCCCTCTTCCACATCACCGTCATGCTGTAAATCCATAACAAATACCCCACCAGCAGCCCTGTTGCCCACCGTGACCCTTTCCGGAAGTCCATGAAAGCCCACAGCAACCCCGTTCCTACACAAAGCACAACACCCAGCCAGACATACACGCTAATCGGGAGCATCCGGCAATTCTCAACGATGCACCGCGAAAACCGGTCGATCATCTGCAATCCGTCGGCAATCTACCTCAAGCCAAAATATCCTCCTCCCCTAGCGACTCATATGCTCCATCCTTATACTCCAGAATCACCGTCCCCGATTTCACCACCTCCACAGTATGCCACTGGCCAAGTGGGATATTCAGGGTCATGACGGCCCCATTGGACCTCAGGTCGGTGGAATCCGTCAGCCAACCCTCTCCGGCATAGAGCAGTTCCCTCAAATACCCACGCAGACAAACCACCGTCTCCGAACTTTGCCGATGCCTCCAACGCTCCTTTCATTGTTCTCTATCCATCACCACTCTAAACCTATTCATTTCGACAAGTTTAGGCATTGAGACTGGAGGCAAAGGAAATCCTGCGAGTGCTGTCCCTTTTGTTTTCTCGAATAGGACGCCCCGGAGAGTGCCAAAGGTAATATTCAATAATGTAGGAACGATTTCTTTTGTGAATGAGACAGTATTCTTTGCCTCATCAATTTTGATGATGTCGGCGAAGGGTTCCACCATGAAAACCATACTGATAATCAGCTCACAAAGTGAGTCTTCGGCCGTGGAGTACTTAACCCCTGCCATCACCCTGGCTTTTTCTTGCGTCCGGAGTATTTCTGTCTCGATAAGATATCGAACTTGCAATGAACCCGCATCAATTTGATGAGGGATAGAAGAAGACAATTCAAAACTCTTTTCTTCTATTCCATCAATGCTAAAACGTATTTTGATTTTCTGCTCCATATCTGCAAGAGTTAGTTATAAGCATAAAGAGTCATTGGTTCTGGACGGCTCCATTTCGGTCTGACGCTAATCCTGGAACTCATCCTTCCATCGGGAATTACAGTCTCTTCCAGCGAGCTGTAAACAACAGAAACAAACGTGTTCTTATCAACGGAAGACTCCCCCGTTATCTTTTCTTTCAGATAATAGGAGAGTTCCGTCAATGTGTCCAGCGTGAAATTCTGGTCGCCACTCAGCCATTTCGTAATTTCAGAGGGGCTACGCCCCATCATATCCGCCAATTGCTTTTTGGATATGCCGTGTTTCTCCATAGCATCAGCAATCTGAATGGCAGTACGCATTCTACGTGCCACCTTCCGATACTCCAGTTCAGATCTGCTGCTTGCCAGTCGTTTTCTCGTTTTCATTCTTCTGTTTCTATTCCAAATACCAGATCTCCTACCAATGAACCGTTTGAATCAAACGTAATCTCCCTATTCTTAATTCTTTCTGTTATCTGTGATGATAAAGACATTAATCCCTTTACGCAAGCCTCTAAAAAAGGATCTTCTTGCCAAGCCCTGACAGATGGAGGTTTAAAACCGCCATTACCGAGAATCAATGTACAACTGCCATAACGAATACAGTATAGCCTTAATGGATAGCCAGTTTCTTTCAGTAGCGCAACTATTCCATCACCTGGGCGCCCCTCATCCTCTCGAAAAAACTGGATTCGTGCGCCCCCTTCTCTTCCCATATACTCCAATTTGTCCCATAAGCTTTCAACCTCCTCCGGGAAATCATCTCCGATCTTATCCAGAAAATAGTCAAACAACGTATCCTCACTGCCATTATAAGCAATGGAGTAAATCTTACACGCCTCACCAGACAATTCCGGTATTTCAACAATCTCGAAACGCATACATATCAATAACGCATGCAAATATAGTTATTATTGTCAAATAATTCAATTATAAGTGAAATTTTTGTGCAAAAAGTCCAATTCTATTGTACGTGGAGAATCCGCAGTAAATTGACCCGCCTTGACAAAGGGGCAATGGGATGCGGAATTAGGGGGGGCAGTTTCGATGGGATTCTCCATCCGGATCCCGAATGTCATTCTTCAGTCTTTCGCGACCTCCTCGAACCTTTCATACGGGAGATTGGTCCTAAATAGGATGTCGTCGCCGTTCTCCCATTCAAAGTCCTCCTCGTCCGTGATGACGTACCCGTCGCCGAAGCAAAGCAGGATGTTTCTCAAGAGGATCGACAGATTTCCTTCTTCATTAAACCAGGTGTGACCGATGCGGAGGATATCCTTTCCACACACCGAAAGAGTCACTTGACTTGTCATGATCCGGTCTTTTATTGGAAATAACGTTTACCCCTGTCAGACAGACTATCTGTCCGCCGACCGGAGATAATAGGCATAAGCGTCGTACGCACTCGACAGCTCTCCGTAGGCTTCCTCCGTTACGTCCGCATTGTCGGGCCTCTCTTCCATGAAAAAGGTATCGAAGGAGATGTCCAGTTTGAGGGGGAAGCCGCTCTCCCAGCAGGCCGTTATCTCGACATCCGTCACGTAAGGATCCTCCAGGAACGCTTCCGGATCGGCCAAATCACCCAGGAGCATAGAATCCTCACGGCACCGGTCGCACAGGCGACGGTACTGCGCGAAGGACCGGATGTCATAGTCCTCGATCCTGCCCGAGTCCTTCAGGAAATGGTAGTTCAGAGAATCGGCGAGGTAATTGGGGAGGTCGTTGTTGTAGGGGTCCCATCCACAGTAGTGGCTCCATTCGTTATATTCTCCGGTCAGCCACTCGCTGTCGGCAAGGACGGTGAACGACCCTACCCCCTGCTTCCAGGCCTTCAAAGCCAGCGTGAACAACTTCCGGGTGCTCTCCATGCGGACGGCCTTCCGGAGAAGGACGTCGCGCAGCTCATCCGGATAGAACCCGCCGAGATACCTGTCCATCTCCGCGCTTTCCAGCAGATTCCTGAGCTCCGCGGCCCAAAAGGCGGAATGGCGCCTGGTGAAAGCCATCGGACGGTCCGGTGTCCGGGCACTCCCCTCCGCGATGCATTCATCGGAGCCCTGAGGATCCGCTCCGACCTCCCTGTGCTCGTGACGGACGTTGTCACGGACGAAGCAAGTACCCCTCTCCAGGATCCGCTCCGGTGACGGTGCGAACGGACCGTCATCTTGTGCAGGGCGGGCATTCGGAATGGGCACTTCGTCGTAACGGACATAATGGAATTCCCGCAGTGCATCCCGGTCCAGGCAGTACCAGTAAACAAGGTCGGCCTTGCGGGCCTTCTTCCCGACTCCGCCAGCCTCCTCCGCGAATGTGTCCCTCGCCTTCCTGAAGGCCGTGTGGGCAATCTCCCGGGACTGGTATGCCTCCTCCTCTTCCACGATGGACCAGGTCTGCTGCCCCGAGGACACTTTTCCGGGGGTAAAGACGCCCCGAATCACGCAGAACCGGTATACCTGTCGATAATCTTTCATATGTCAAGAGTTTAACGATTATGCCGGCGCCCCTACCTGCCCGGCATCCAAATATACGCTTTTTTCCTTTCATCCCGGCCGAAATGGACGGAAAGTATGGTCATCCACCGAATTTCACGTCGAAATCCACCAGGATTGCCTTCAGGTCGCTCTGGAGCATGTCGAACACCTTCTCAGCCCAGGCCCTGGGAATCTCCATCCCCGGGGTCGCCGCGGCGAGGGCGCCGCTGATGGCAGCGATGGTGTCGGCGTCCGTCGCCAGGGAAACCGCGTTGCGCACCGTTTCCTCGTACGTCCCCGACTGCAGCCAGCAGCAGAACGCCTGCGGGACGGACACGTCGCAGTTGTAGCTGTGGTCCGCTGTGCGCCGGATCTCCTCCACTGGCGTGGAGAAGTCGTACCCCAGGTTATCCTCCACCCAGCGTCGCACCTCCTCCTTGGAATGGCCCGTCCGAGCGAGGAAGACGCCGGCGGCGACCGCCTGCGCCCCGCGAATGCCTTCTTCGGAGTCGTGGCTCACCTCTGCGGATTGACGGGCGAGGTCCAGGGCCTCCTCCAGGGATTCCGCCGCCCAGCCGCAGGCGGCGACCCGCATGGCGCTCCCGTTGGTGTTACCGCCGTACGGACGGTGATCCCGGGAGCGCAGCCACGCCTTGAAGCGGTGGCTGTACCCCGCGCGGGGATGGCTGTTGCAGAGCTGCACCATGCTCCTCACGAGGCTGTCCCGGGTCCGGTCACCAAGAAGCCAGCGGGCGACTGCGAGAGAGCAGACGCTGTCGTCCGTGGGCTTGGAACGTGGCGGGAACAGAGGGAAACCGTAGTCCGTCGTGCGGTGATGTTCGTATACGCTCCCGACGGCGTCGCCGACGATGAGGCCCATCAGGCCCGTCACCGGAGCCTCCACGTCCCCGGACGGGCGGGGCGGCTCCGCCGGGGGGTTCTCCCCGAGGAGGTCCGCCAGGTCGTCCATACCGTCCGGGTTGTAGTAGACCGTGTCGATGCCCGCCAGGAAGGCAGGGCGCCGCTCGGTCGGACTGTCCACGATGCACACCGTCTCGCCCGGCTCCAGGCCCAGCATCGCCGCTGCCACGAACAGCATGTCCGGGGCGGGCTTGCGGTACTTACCGAACCGGTCCAGGTCGAAGCCGCCGACCACCACGTCGACGGTCAGGCCCTCGCGGGCGAGGATCTCCCGGACCTCGTTTCTGCCGTGGTTGGACACGACGGCCGTGCGGATCCGACGCTCCCGGACCGCCTCCGCCAGTCGTCCGCGAAGGGCGCGAACGGTCACGGAGTTGAAGATGACTCCTTTGTATTTCTTGCTCATAATCAATAAGTTATATGGTTAACTGACGATAGTGCAGATGATATTGACAATCTGCTGCCTCGTATCGGTGTTGTTCTTCATGGTCATGTTACTATATACCGGAAATATCCGGTTTTTTTTTCACACGGAGGATTACTGACGAGCGCATGTGAAAAAAAACCTGTGGGACCGGGTAGTTTATAATAGAGCATCGAATGAACAGACGAACAGCAAGGTCGTCCATCCCGGAGAATATGCGCTGCAAGATCGCATGGGTGTGCAGCGGCAGGTACAGTTATGAACACGCGCACCACTGGATGGAGAAGTCCGGGCGGATGCGCACCATGGAACTCTGATGAGCAGGAACTTCGACGACATGACCGAGGATGAGATCCTCGACGAGGCCCTCAGGGCCATCCCGGAATATCTGGAGCGCATCCGGCAGACCGGCCGGTTCGACCTGGAGGAGTGCGTCCATCTCGAGCTGGGGCGAATCGAGAAGCTGTTCAGGGGTCGCCGGGGCAGGCTTGTCGTCCCCAACATGCCCCGTCCGCAATGCTTCAGGAGGGACGAGGCCGCCGCGAAGATGGAGAAGGCTGCGCTGGAGGCGTTGCTGGCGCATTTCAAGGGCACGCTCACGGAACGGACCATCCCGGTCCGGGACCGTTACCTCAGGAGCCGCAAGGTATCGGAGATCAACGCTATCACCGCGAAGGCAGTCATCACCGCCCGGCTGAAGGAGGCGGGGTACGAGAGCGAGATCACCGGCCAGCGCTACCGCGCAAGGGTCGAGGTCCGGGTCGCCAAGGGATACACGCTCCGGTTCTACGTCTCCTACAAGAACGTCGACCGCGAGGGATTTCTGGACGGGGTGATCCAGGCGGTCGGCCGCATCCAGGCGGACCTGGAGAGCCTGGGGCACGGCGTCGTGCTGAAGAAGGTATGATCCGCCGGGAAGCCGTTATATCATGTTTCTTGGAGAATCCCCTCTAAATTGCCCACCTCACGGGGTTTTTCTATCTCGAGATTAGTCGTTCATATTCCTCACACAGCCGCTTCTTTGCCTCCTGGCTCGTCTTTTTCCAGGGCAGGAGTAAATCAAAGGCGTGGACATCTCCGGGATACACATCAACTTTTGCATCAACCCCGGCCTTCCGGAGATTCTTGATGTAGGTCAAGGTCTCGTCATAAAAAGGCTCTCCGGAAGCCACAAAGGTATAGCAGGGAGGTAGCCCGGAATAATCAGTTTCACGGGCAGGCGAGGCATATTTGCTGACGGCTTGACTTCCATAAGCTTCTCCAAGATAATGACGCCAACCCCAGTGATTCCGTTTTGTATTCCAGCCCTTCCCATGATTATCGACCGAGGAAGGGGTATCTTCACAGTCGAGCATCGGATAGAGTGGCAGCTGGAAGGCAATCGGGATCTCACCCTTATCACGGGCGTAGAGACAAACCGCAGCAGCCAGTCCTCCTCCAGCGCTCTCCCCTCCGACTACTATCCTGTTCCGATCGATTCCCAGTTCAGCGGCATGATCGTAGATCCATTGAAGGGTGGCATAGCAATCATCGAGGGCAGCAGGATAGGGGGCTTCTCTTGCCAGTCGATACTCAGGAGAAACCACAACCGCCCCATATCTCTCCCCCAGCATCTTTCCGGCCGAAACATGGACCATATAAGAACCGCCCATCATATAACCGCCGCCATGGATCCAAAGAATTCCGGGGACTGGTGCCGAAGTAGATTCAGGGCTGAGCACCTTCACCTTCATCTTTCCGGCAGGCGTTTCGATTCTCATAGTCCGGCACGACAACTTGTATCCTTCCTGGGCGGAAGCGGATAATCCCAGGGCAAGAAAACAAATTGCAATGAAACGCCGCATACCTGACTCTACTGGTATTTCCGGAAATTGTATTTTTCCCGGAGGACATCTTTGGTTTCCTCGTCCTGATGGTTAAAGAAAGCCTTCCAACCGGGGCAGAAGTTGATATGCCAGCGCCAGAACCGGCCAGGCAACGATTTGGGGTTCTTGTCGTAGTGGGCTCTGAATTTACAGTTTTCGCAAGGATACTTTGACATATTGTATTTAATTTTAGTATTACAGTTCAATCTATCAGTCCAAGGACCAGATAAAAGAGAATGCCATCCCTCAGGACGGCTCCCCGACTGCAATCAATATCCCTGCAAGGAGAAGTCATCCTGTTGAGCGCCCTGAGAAAACGAGAAGCAGCCATGCCATTGAGATTGATACATTTGCGAAGATACTGTTTTTCCCGCATAATTGTTTATATTTGTGACAACCACAACATTGATAATCATGAAAAAACGGATCATTTGGGCAGCCGCCGCCCTGTTGTTCACCGCCGGACTGCTTCAAGCCCAGACCTTGGGCCAGGATGCACGCTACTGCAATCCCCTTCCGATGGAAATCGGACAAGGGAGCGCCTCGGGAGACGTCAGCGTCTTCCAATGGGAAGGCAAGTATTACATGTTCTGCACCGGAGGCGGTGCCTGGGTATCCTCCGACATGCTCAACTGGGATTACCACTATGTGGCCGGCGTTCCGGTCGCGCCCGACGTCTGCCCCTACAACGGCAAGTTCTACATGACCGGCAACAGTTCCAACGTATGGGTGGCGGACAATCCGCTCGGGCCGTATGAGGTTCTGGGCCAATGGAAGGGCACGCCGGACCGCGAGCACGGCTGGAGCCAGGGATTCGACCCGCATATCTATGTCGATGAGAACAACCAGCCCTACCTGTTCTGGCCGGGCATGGCCATCAGCGGCATCTATTCCGTCAAGCTGGATCCGAAGGACATCACCCAGTTCGTGGGCCCTGTCACCCACCATTTCAGTTTCAATCCCGACCATGTCTGGGAGCGTCAGGGCGAGCAGAACGAGTTCACGGATGTCGCCTGGATCGAAGGTCCATGGATCTACAAGCACAACGGAACCTACTATCTGCAGTATTCCGCGTCGGGAACGCAGTGGAGGACCTATGCCGAAGGCTATTATAAGGCCAAGAGTGTGCAGGGACCGTACGAGTACGCCCCGAACAATCCCCTGCTCCGCCGCACGGACGGTATCGTGACCGGCCCGGCCCATGGAAGCATGGTCACGGGCCCCGACGGCAACATCTGGCAGTTCTATACGGTCGTCCTCCGCAGCGGCGGCCGCCGCATCGGCATGGACCGCGTCACGGTGGACAAAGACGGAAATCTCGTCTGCAACGTGACCGACACACCGCAATGGGCACCCGGTGTCGTGAAGGATCCCACGCAGGGAGATTCCGGTTCCATCATCGTCTCCATCGGCAAGACGACCATGAGCACCGGACAGGGATTCCCCGGGGAAGCCAAGGTCGCCTCGAGTGCCAAGCCTGGAAGGGGTCCTGAATATGCACTGGACAATTCCACGGCGACCTGGTGGGAACCGGCCGATGACGACGCGAATCCGGTCCTCACCATCAGTCTGTCCCCCGCCGTGGACCGTGACCGGGTACAGACTTTCCGGATCGACGGCGCCCGGCTGCTGTTCGGCGGCGGTGCCCGGCGAGGATTCTCGGGCGCAGCCGGTTCAGCACCGGTTTACAAGTACAAGATTGAAGTCTCCATGGACGGAAAGGACTGGCGCACCGCTCTGGATCAATCCGGCAATCAGGTGCCCAGGAACGTGCTCTTCGATGACATCGTCCCCGTCGAGTGCCGCTACGTCCGCCTGACGATGCTCGACTGGCCCAGGACAAGCCCGCTGAGCATCCTGGATTTCTCTGTTTTCGGCAAGGCCACGGGCTATTCCCCTTCCCAGGTACCCGTCCCGACGCCGAAGGTCATGGATTAAAAAGCCAGCGCCCGCTGGATGAAAGCGGGCGCCGGCACCAACCATATTTTAAAACCAACTCTGAGAGGCTAGCTTGGACGTCTAGTACGGAAGGTCTCCGTCGACGAAGAGATAGTTATCCTGGTCTTCGAATCCCTTGTTCTGGGTGAGCATGCCTTCCTGGAGGCCGATCTGCTCCTGCGGAATCATCCAGAAACCGCGGGTGAGCGCATACCGCTGGGAGAAGGATCTGCCCGGCAGTTCCTGATAGGTGGTGGGCACTCCCTTGAATTCGATGTAACCGCCATCCTGGTTCTTCTGGATGATTTCACCGGCCTTTTCGGGATACCAGCGGCGAAGGTCGTTGAAACGCATGCCTTCGAACATGAGTTCATACCGGCGCTCCTTCTGGAGCCGCTCGAAGGTGTAGCCGTCGTACGGGGCCAGGCCGGCGCGGGCGCGGAGCCGGTTCATGCCGGTCGTGGTCTCCTTCAGCTCATCCAGCATCAGCAGCACGTCGGCGAAGCGGATATAGATCGCGTCGTTCTTGTTGCCGCTCTTCGGATTGTTGGAGACGGCGCCGTTCACGGCATTGAAGAAGTTGTTCAGAAGGCTGGACTTCGTACCGTCGGAATAGCAGCCGACAGCCTGATACTTCTTGGAATAGAAGAGTGTCCGCTCGATCTCCTTGCTGTCATGTCCCTTGAATTTGGGAAGTTCCACATAGCCGTCCGCAAACCAGTCGGAATACACCTCGTTCGCATTGCGGATCGCGATGACAGAGCCATAGAAACGCTTGTCCGCCGGACCGTAGTCCGGATCCGTGTACCATTCCTTGAGCATGATGGGATTGACGGAAGCGTTGCCGTTGGAGCCGGCGGCCCAGGGATAACTGTCCGCATTGGGACGCTGGGCGGAATTACGCATGCCGATCCATTCCGGAAGACGGTTGTAGCCGTTGCCGGTAAGCGAGAAATGAACGCCCCAGACGGTCTCCTTGCTATGGTTGCCTACCCAGTGAAGGCCCTCGTGGTTCACGTAAGTGTCGAAGTCCGCCCCATAGGCAACACCGCTGGAATACTCGTTGGTGTACGGCCAAATTTCGCGCTGGTCATTTTCCAGGTCGAACTTGGAGACGCTGGTATTGGCACAGTCTTCCAGATACTTGATCACCTGGTCCTTGCTGATGCCCGCCATGCTGTCTTTCTTGTAGAATCCGGTGTAAAACAGCCACACACGGCCCAGCAGCGCCTCAGCGGCATACTTCGTGGCACGGCCGGCAAGATTGTTGTCCTTGGAGTAACCGTACTTGGCCGGAATAAGTTTGATGGCTTCGGTGAGATCGTCGGCAATCGCCTGGTAAATCTCGTCGACTTCGGCCTTGGGCATATTCTCCACTTCGGTCGAAAGCGTCAGCGGGAAAGTCTCATACCGCTCGGCGAGCTGCCAGAGATAGAAGGCTCTCATGAAGTGCGTCTGACCCAGGAACCAGTCCTTGTTGTCTCCCGTAAAGAGATCGTCCTCCATGGCGGAGATGGACTCCAGGGCGAAGTTGCAACGGAACAGCCCGTTGTAGTAACTCTTCCAGGGTGAATTGTCCTCATCCATGGAGGGAGCAAGCAGACGGTCCGCAGCCGTGGTCTCCTTGGAACTCGTGGAGCCGCCGCCGTAATAGTCGTCACTGGCGATCATGCGCCGGAACAGGTTGATCCTGAAGATACTGCCCGTGTACAGGGAGTGCATCGTAGAATAAGCTGAATTGACCAGCTGTTCCGCATCCTTCTCAGTCTGGGGGAAGGAAGAGGTGTCCGCTTTCTGGTAGTTCTTCGTATCCAGCAGGCTGTCGATCTTGTCGCAGCAGACCAGGGCGAAGAGAGATACGGTCAGAAGGAATATAATCTTTTTCATATGCTTTCGGGATTAGAATTTGATGCTGACACCAGCCATGTAAACCTTGGGGGAAGGATAGAAACCGGTGTCGATGCCGGAAGACCAACTGTAACCGGGAGCGCCGGTACCGACTTCCGGATCCATGCCGTCATATCCGGTGAAAGTGAAGAGGTTCTGTCCGGTCACGAAAACCCGGAACATCTGGAAAGGAAGTTTCTTGAACACCTGCTTGAAGTCATATCCCAAGGTGATGTTGCGGATCTTGACATAATCGGCGTCCTGGATGAAGATGTCGCTGTTGTAGCTGTTGCACTTGAAATTGTTGTGCGAACCGGATGAGTAGCGCGGGAACTTGTTGGTGGAGCCTTCGCCGGTCCAGTAGCGGGCGACCAGGTTGTTGGTGAAGCTCTGCAGATCCTGGAGGGCGAACTGGCGGTAGCTCTGCATGACCTGCATGCCGAAGGCGCCACTGCCGTTGACACTGAAATCGAGGCCCTTCCACTGCAGGCTGATGCTGAAGCCCATGGTGTAGTCCGGATGGGGGTTACCGATCTCCACGCAGTCCTGCTCGTCGTATTTATCGTCACCGTTCTGGTTGATCCAGATGACGTCACCCGGCTGGGCGTTCTCATAACCGTTCATGAAAAGATAGCCCTTTGCGTTGTACTCGTCAATCTGGGCCTGGTTCTGGAAGATGCCCTCGCTGGCCATGCCCAGGAAGTAACCGATCGGCTTGCCCGGTTCGGCGCGGAAGCCGTCTTCCTTGGCCACGTTCTCGGAGATGATCTTCTTCTCACCGTGGATCATGCCGTCGGCATTGTTGATGTAGAGCACCGTGTTCTTGTTGTAGGAACCGTTGAGGCCCAGGCTGTAGCGGAGATCGCCGATTTTGTCGTTCCAGGTGAAGCTGAGTTCAACACCGGAGTTGCGCACGGCACCACCATTGATGGAAGCGGCGCTGGCGCCCAGGATACCCATGGAAGGAGGGGTAACCAGCCAGTCCTTGGTATCTTTCCTATACCAGTCGAAGATGACACCCAGACGGCTCCGGAAATAGCGGGAATCGAAGCCGATGGCCAGCTGCTCGGAGGTCTCCCAGGAGAGTTTGGAATTGGGAATCTTATCGGGATAGGCGGCACTGACCGGGTTCGTCTGGTCATAGGAGAAGTCGTACTGACCGTTCAGCGAAATTGTACCGGTGTACTGGAAATTCTCGATGCGGCAGTTACCGTTCTGTCCCCAGCTTCCGCGGATCTTGAAAAAACTGAGCCAATCCTTGGCGAAATCCATCCAAGGCTCTGAAGAGATCACCCAACCGGCGGATATGGACGGGAAAACGCCCCAGCGGTGGCCCTTGGCAAAGTTGCTGGAGCCGTCGGAACGGACGATGGCCGTCAGCAGGTACTTATCCATGTAGCTGTAGTTCAGACGGCCGAAGAAGGAGAGCAGATTGTTGTAGGGAATCGTGTTGCCACCGCCCATGCTCGCATGTTCGTCGCTCGTCAGCGCGCCTTCGACCGAACCCAGGTTGGCAGATTCCCACGTTCCGAATTTGGTGGATGAACGGGTACCGTTGAGGTTGACACCCCAGCCCGTCGCTTCGATGGAAGTACCCGCCAGCGCCTCGATGGTATGGGCTTTGGCAAAGGTCTTCCGATAGTTGGCAGTCAGTTCCCAGGTCCAGTTGGTGGAAACGCTGGAACTCTGGCTCACACTGTCATATTCCTTGAAATCAGATGCCGTCAACTGATATTCCGGCGTATAGGAACGGGAGAAATTGGTATTGGCGCGGAAACCGAACGCCGTGCGGAGCCTAAGATCCCGGATGGGGCTGACTTCCAGGTAGACATTTCCCTGGACACGCGCACCCTTTCCTTCACTTTCTTTCATTTCCCGTTCCTGCAGGAGGTTGACTTCATTGTCTCTGGCATCCCAACCATCCCGTACCTGCTTGTCATAGGTATAGATGGAGCCGTCCAGGTCGTAGGCGGGGAGGAGCGGGGTCTTGGTCAGCAGGTTGGAAACATCGCTGCCACGGCCGCTGGTGCTCATGCCCCGGGAGTCCGTGATGGAAACGACCACGTTCTCGCCGAGTTTGATGACGTCGCGGTTGTTCTTTCTCAGAACGGTGAAATCCGTGTTCGCGCGTACGGTCGTTCTATCATAATAAGTAGGCTTGGGCACGCCCAGGGTACCCTCCTGATAGGACTTGGAGAAACTGAAGGAGTACCGGACGGAATCGCTGCCGCCGGTCACACCCAGGACCATATTGTTGTTGGGGGCGTTCTTGTTGATGGATTCCGTGAACCAGTCCGTTCCGTTCCACTTTCCTTCCCGCATCCACTGCCGCTGGACAGGCATCGTCTGGTCGATATTGTCGAATTCATGCAGACCAGCCTGAGTGATCAGATCCAGGTACTCCGAGGCGGTAACCCCATGCACGCCGTTGGTGTTCGGCTGCTGGAAGCCCGTATACGCATCAAAGGTGACGGTCGCCTTCTTCTCGCCGATCTTGCCCTGACGCGTAGTCACGAGTACGACACCATTCGCCGCACGCGCACCATAGATAGCCGCAGAAGCGGCATCCTTGAGGATGTCGATGGATTCGATGTCTGCTGGGTTGAGATCATCCAGGTTGCCGCCGGCGACACCGTCGATGACGATGAGCGGACCCGCGGAACCGGTGGTGCCGAGACCACGGACAGTGATGTTGTAGCCGGCACCCGGCACACCGCTCGACTGGACGATGTTCACACCAGGGACGGAGCTGTACAACGCACCGAGCGCATTGGTCGTGTTCTGCTTCTGGATCTCCTCGCCTGTGATATTGATTGTGGCACCCGTGAGGAGTCTCTTCTTCTGGGTACCATAACCGATGACGACGGTCTCATCGAGGAACTCGGTGTCCTCCTGAAGCACGACGTTAATCACGGAACGTCCGTTCAACGGCTCCTCCTGGGTCGCAAAACCGACGCAGGAGAACGTGAGGGAGGAGTTCGCAGGAACGGTGATGGAGTAATTACCATTCCCGTCCGTGAGGGTTCCAACAGTATTGTTACTGCTGAGCATGACAGTGACACCGATGACCGGTTCGCCACTCGAATCGGAGACTTTTCCCTTGACCGTGACGTTCTGGGCGAAAGAATTCACCCCGGAAACCATCACCATTCCTGCAAGGAAAAGGCCGCGGAAAGCGTTGGAAAATTTCATAAATCAGTATTTAGTTGATTGATAGTTTTGGTCGTTTTGACAAAAATACATATCTTTGCCCGTAGTCGTGGTGGAAAAAATTTAATAAATGGTGGAAAAAATTTCAATACGGGTGGATTTTATTCTGGCAGTGATCATTGCACTGTCCCTACCCGGCAGGCTCAACGCCCAGACAGAGGCCGAAGATTACATGGTCGTAAAGCGGCTTACCCGCGAGGACGGGCTGCCGGACCAGGATATCAACGGTATCTACTTTGATAACCGCGGGTACGCATGGATCAGTACCTTCGGCGGCGGACTCGTCCGGTACGACGGTGATTCCTTCCTGACTTTCTCGAGCAAGACGGGGGCGAGATCCATCGGCGAAATCGTCCGCCAATGCCGCGAGGACAACTACGGCCGGATCTGGATTCCCGGCACCACGTTGGAAGTGATGGACATGAAATCCCTGGCCCCGATGGACGATTTCCCCGGCATGTCCAAAGCCTGGCGCCGAGCGCATCCGCCGGCAGCACTCCGAAGGGACGACAAAGGCTGCATCTGGTTCACCTCCGCCGATAAGCTTTTCCGCGTTGCTTTCTCTGACGACGGCAGACGCTTCTTCGTAGATTCGCTGCAATGTGACGTTCCCAACGACAACCTGATGCCCAAGGTCGGCGATGTGGAGCAGGACGGATCCGTATGGATCACCCTGGGCGGCCGCTTCTACAAGGTCCGGCCCATCGAGGGAAAAGGCCTCACCAAGTCCGAAATCCTGCCCGACCTGTTCATCGGCGAAGACAACCGCGCCACCGCCTTCCTGCGCGCGGGGAATGAAGTATGGATCGGAAGCATGGACGGGCTGTACCGCGTGGACCTCACCTCCGGTCAGAAAACATGCTACCAGCATTCCGACTCCGACCCGCACTCTATCCCCAACAACGAAATCACCGGCCTGTGCCTGACAGATGACAACGATATCGTGATCGGCACGCTGGGCGGCGTGTGCATATACAATCCCGCCCGCCATTCTTTTGACACCTATGGTTCCCGGACCAATGATTACGGGAACCAGATTCTTCCGGGCGAAATCGTGCGGAGCATCGCCACCCGGGGACGGCAGATCTGGGTAGGCCTGGAAGCGGAAGGACTCGTCATCCTTCAGAAAAAGAGCCTCCAGCTCACCAACATCTCCCGCATCGAAACCACCTCCTCCCCTATCCCCACCACCCCCATTAGGGCCCTGTTCATCGACAGTCACGAGACGCTGTGGCTCGCGGCGACGGGATTCGGCGTGTGCCGGCAAGTCGGCGACCTGAGGTTCCGGAACTATAATACGGAGAACTCGGCACTCGTGAGCAATTCCGTCACGGCCTTCTGCGAAGACGGTCAGGGAAGGCTCTGGATGGGCACCGTGGACGGACATTTGAACTATATGAACCTGTCCAGCCCGGACGTCGTCCGCGTCCCGGAAGGGTTCAAGTCGGAAATCGCCCGGAACATCAACGTCATCCTCGGGATGGTGTACGATCCGGTCAATGACTACATCTGGCTGGCGGCCCGCAACGGGCTGTATATCTACGATCTCCAGCATTCCACGTTCTCGGAATACGCCCCCAAGCTGTCCGGCTGCCTGGGCGCCTGCCTGGCGGACGGCAAACTGTGGGTGAGCAGCTTGGAAGGGATGCGCGTCATCGACCTGGGAACCATGGATTCCCGGGTGATGGAAGGGTTCCCCATGTGCATGTCCCTTGTGCCGGACGGCAACACCATCTGGGCCGGAACATACGGAAACGGCCTCTATCGGCTGGACCATTACCAGGCCGAGAATCCGGATACCACCGTCTATTCCGAGGAAGACGGCCTCGCGGACAACCAGATCAACGGCCTCCTGCGGGACGGGATGTACCTGTGGATCACGACCGAGAACGGCCTTTCCCGCCTGGACACGCAAACGGGCGAACTGACCAGTTACGGCCGGAATGACGGGCTCAAGTCCATGTCCTTCTGCGAGAACAGCGTCGCCAAAGGCCGCGACGGAACCCTCTACATCGGCCAGAAAGAAGGCGGTTTCAGCATCCTGCGGTCCAGTTATGTTTCGAACGATTGGGGGAACATGCCGAATGTCGTGATTTCGGGGTATTATTCAAAGGATGAGTTCCACAGCCTCGCCTATTCCGATACGGTCAGCAAAGGCGAGAAGGACAACGACTTCACGCTGAAGTTCGCGGACCTGTCCTACGGCACGCGGCAGGACATCGTCTACGAGAGCCGGATCCGGCCCATGGACAAGGACTGGTCACCGGTTTTCGGCAACGACACCCACGTGAAATTCGGGCACATTCCCGGAGGCAAGTACAAGATCCAGATCAGGGCCGTGGACAAGAAGGGAAACGTCCTGTCCCAGGATGAAAAGACGCTGGATGTCATCCCCGTCGTGTACAACCGCTGGTGGTTCCGTCTGCTGGCTTTACTGATCCTTGCGGGCATCATCTACCTGTTTGTGCGCTGGTATACGCGATCCATCAATCGGAAAAAGGACCTCCTGCAGCAGGAAGTGGACCGGCAGACGAAGGAACTGAAGAAGCAGAAAGAAGAACTGGAACGCAAGGCCGACGCCCTCGCGGAGCAGAATGCGCTGCTGCAGAAGCAGAACGAGATGATCGCGAGCAACCATACCCTCATGTCCGGCACCGCATCCAGCCGCGATTCCGACTTTTCTGCGCAACTCCTGGCAGCGATCCAGAAGATGTACAAGGATCCGGACCTGGATGTCTATAAACTCGCCGATGCCCTGGGCATGAGCCGCAACCTTCTGAACGAGAAGATTCAGGAAGGCTTCGGCCTGTCCATCGCACAGTTCATCCGGACCTACCGTCTGAACGTCGCGAAGGAAATGATCAGCAACGGGACGAACACGGAGATGAACATTTCCGAAATCGCCTACGAGGTCGGTTTCAACGACCCGAAGTATTTCACCCGCTGTTTCACCAAGGAATTCAATGCAACGCCTTCCGATTTGCACAGGAGAAGCAAAGATTAAACTTTTTTTGTAAGTTTGTACTTTGCGTAGTTTCAACTTCTTATGCAATTCCTGACCGCGCTGTCCAGTTCGCGCAAAAAAAACGGGGATAAACCGAAATCTGTTGCTATCTTTGTAAGATTCTTCCAAGAAGAACTTAAACTTATTTAATCCATACCCCTATGAAACGATTGCTCGTGCTGGCGGCTGTCCTGGTCTTATCCGTTTCCTGTACGCAGGAGCGGGCGAATGTGGGCAGGCTTGTGGAGAATTATGCCCTGGTGACCATCCCCGCCCCGGACTTGACCGGAATCACAGACAATGGCAAAGAAGTCCTCCGGCTGTACAGGATGGCGGCTGACGAGGTGGACAAGATCTACTGGCAGCAGTATTTCGGCGACAAGGAGGCTTTCCTGGGCACACTCACCGACCCCGCTGAAAAGCTTTATGCCGAAATCAATTACGGTCCCTGGGACCGCATCGACGGAAAGCCCTTCGTTCCGGGATACGGGAACAAGCCGGCAGGCGCCTGCTTCTATCCGGCCGAAATGACTGCCGAAGAGTTCGACGCTTTCGCCAATCCGGCCAAGAACAGCCCTTACACCCTCGTCCGGCGGGACGGCGACGGTTCCCTGAAGACCGTCTGGTACCACGACGCCTATGCCGACCAGATCGGCCGGATCGAGGGATACCTGCAGCGGGCGGCCGACGTCACCATCAAGGAGAGCGTCCGGCACTACCTTCTCCAGCTCATCGAGGGCCTCAAGACGGATGATTATTACGCGAGCAACAAGGCCTGGCTGGAGATGAACGACAGCAAGATGGACCTGGTCCTCGGCCCCATCGAGGCCGTGGATGACGCCATTCACGGAACCAAGGCATCCTACGGCGCCTACGTCCTCCTGAAGAATCTCCAGCGCACCGAGGAACTCAACGCCCTGTCCGACCGTATGCCGGAACTTCAGGACATGCTTCCCGGCGACCCGGCCAACCATGTTTTCGTTCCGGGCGCCGAATCCGATATCTTCTCCTGCAATGTCCTCTACTGCAGCGGTTACACCAACGCGGGATTCAAGGTCATCGGCATCAACTTCCCCTATGACGCGAAAGTCCAGGAGGAACTGGGCACCCGCACCATCATCTTCGACAACATCATCCGCGAGAAATTCAACCGCACGGTCCATCCGGTCGGCAGCGCGCTGCTGGAGGATGTCTATCAGCCCCACGTGGACGCCGGCGCGTTCTACTGGATCATCGTGTTCCGCGAAATCGCGAAGGGCCTGGGCGTCAAGGAAACCGTGAACGGAAAGGGTACGGTCGCCGAGGCGCTGGGCAACGAAGCCCTGGTCCTGGAAAAGGCGAAATCCAACGTGCTGGGCACCTGGCTCTGCGCCCAGGAAGCCGAGGCGTACCACATCTCCGCCCTTTTCCAGAAAGAGGATGTGCTCACCACCTTCGTCACCAACACCATCCGTTCCACCCGGTTCGGTGCGGCGGATCCGACGGGCGTCGCCAACATCATCGTCTATAACTACCTGCTGGAAAGCAAGGCCATCACCTGGAATCCTTCCGGACGCTATAGCATCGACTATGACAAGACCTGGCAGGCGCTGGAGAACCTCGGTGCCGAGATCCTCCGCATCCAGGCCCACGGCGACCTTGAAGCGGCCCGCGCCTGGGTCGCCAAGTACGGCGTCGCCGGTCCCGAGAGCCTGTCCGACAAACGGGTCCTGGAGAACGCCGGAATTCCCGTGGATCTCCGCTTTTCCTATGAATAATCTGTCAACGCAATTGTAAAGATACCATGTTCAAGCAATTTACCGGTTTCAATCTGGTCGAACAGATGCACAAGTTGCGTCAGAAGAATAGATTCAACCCTTCCGTCCTGAAGAAGAAAAGCATAGGCCTCATCTTTGTCGCCATCATCGTCCTCGTCCTTTGGTTCCTGCCTACGGAATCCTTCGGCATCGACGGCCTAACCTCGGTCCAGCAGCGAATCATCGCCATCTTCGTCTACGCCACGCTGATGTGGGTGCTGGAACTGGTCCCCGCCTGGGCGACGTCAGTCTCCATCATGGTCTTCCTGCTGCTATGTACCTCCGATTCCGGCATCAAATGGATCTGCAACCCTGAAACGGCGGGCCAGCTTCTCAGCTACAAGCAGGTGATGGCCAGCTTCGCCGACCCGGTGGTCATGCTCTTCATCGGCGGTTTCGTCCTCGCTATCGCCACCACCAAGACCGGTCTGGATGTCCACCTCGCGCGCGTGCTGCTCACCCCGTTCGGGAAAAAGAGCGAGAACATCCTGCTGGGCTTCATGCTCGTGACCGCCCTGTTCTCCATGTTCATCAGCAACACGGCCACGACGGCCATGATGCTCACCTTCCTTACCCCCGTGTTCAAGCAGCTTCCCGAAGCCGGAAAGGGCCGGACGGCCATGGCGCTCAGCATCCCCATCGCCGCCAACCTGGGCGGCATGGGAACGCCCATCGGCACGCCGCCCAACACCATCGCGCTGAAGTATCTGAACGATCCGGAAGGCCTGAACCTGGGCATCGGATTCGGCCAATGGATGCTGTTCATGGTGCCGCTGGTGATCATCATGATCATCATCGCCTGGATGCTGCTCAAGAAGTTCTTCCCCTTCACCCAGAAGACGATCGAACTGAAGATCGACGGCGAGATGAAGAAAGGCAAGGAGACCACCCTGGTCATCATCACGATGATCGTCACCATCCTCCTCTGGATGATGGACACCGTCACCGGAATCAATACCTACACGGTGGCGCTGATTCCCTTTGCGGTCTTCGCCATGGTCGGCATCATTTCCAAATATGACCTGGAGGAAATCAACTGGTCGGTCATCTGGATGGTCGCGGGCGGCTTCGCCCTGGGCTATGCCATGAACGGTTCCGGACTCGCGGCCCTGGTGGTCCGAGCCATCCCCTTCGGGAACTTCTCGCCGCTTCTGATCGTCCTTCTCTCCGGCCTGCTTTGCTACGGACTCTCCAACCTGATTTCCCACTCCGCCACCGCCGCGCTTCTCATGCCCATCCTCGTGGTGGTCTGCACGGCCATGGGAGACAAACTGGCGGCCGTCGGCGGCACGTCCACCGTGCTGATCGGTGTTGCCATCGCTTCCAGCAGCGCCATGATCCTACCCATATCCACGCCTCCGAACGCATTGGCCTACGCCACCAACATGATCCAGCAGAAGGATATGGCAAGGATGGGCGTCATCATCGGCGCCATCAGTATCGTGCTGGGTTATCTGGTGCTGTTTGCAGCGGGTTCGCTGCATATCGTCTAGGGCGGCTCTACGGCCTTGTCTGGCCGTGGCCGGTAATGAGCCACTTGTAGGTGGTCAGCTCTTCGAGGCCCATCGGGCCGCGGGCGCCCAGTTTCTGGGTGCTGATACCGATTTCAGCGCCCAGTCCGAACTGAGCGCCGTCCGTAAAGCTGGTGGGGGCGTTCACATAGACGCAGGCGGCATCGACGGAAGCCTGGAAGGCTTCGGCGGCCGCCGCGTCGTCCGTCACGATGCTCTCGCTGTGGCCGGAGCCATACCGTGCGATATGGTCGAGGGCTTCCTGCAGGCTGTCCACGGTGCGGACCGCCATCTTAAAGTCCATGTATTCGGTGCCGAAACTGTCAAGACCGGCGGGAAGAACCGCCGCCGGATAGACATCTTTCAGAACGGCGAACGCACGGGCATCGGCATAGATGGCTACATTCCTGGCCGCCAACGGAGCGCATAGGGCAGGAAGGTCCCCCAGTCTGCCGCTGTGGACGATCAGGCAGTCCAAGGCGTTGCAGACGCTTACGCGCCGGGTCTTGGCATTGAAAATGATGGCCTTGCCCATTTCCAGGTCCCCGGATTCATCGAAATAGGTGTTCACTACCCCGGCGCCGGTTTCGATACAGGGAATGCGGGCGTTGTCGCGGACGAAGTCGATGAGCCGACGGCCGCCACGCGGAATAACCACATCGACATACCCCACGGCATTGAGCAGTGCGTCCGCAGCCTCGTGGGTAGCGGGAAGCAGCGTTGCGGCCTGCGGCGGGACGCCCATCCGGCTCAGCACGCGCTGCACGATTCCGATGGCGGCGCGGTTCGATTGGTCTGCATCCCGGCCGCCTTTCAGCACGCAGGCGTTACCGCTTTTGAAACAAAGCGAAAACACGTCCAGCGTCACATTCGGACGCGCCTCATAGATGACGCCTATAACTCCGAACGGCACAGCGACTTTGCGCAAATGCAGTCCGTTCGGAAGCGTGCGGTCCAGCAGGACGCGTCCCAACGGCGACGGCAGCCCGGCCACATTACGCATATCTGCTGCAATCCCATCGATGCGGTCTTCGGTCAGCATCAGCCGGTCGTAGAGGGGCGAAGACGGATCCATCCGGGCCAGATCCAGCGCATTGGCCCGGAGCAGTTCCTCCTTGGACGAAGCGAGTTCGTCGGCGACAGCCCGGATGATATTGTTGCGGACATCGTCGCTCAGGCAGGTCACGCTTTTACCCGCCTGTTTTGCTTGTTTAAAAGACGCTTCCATTGGACTAAAGCAAACACAAATAATCGTAATGGACCAACGGCCGGCAATCGTGCCGGCCGACTACTTCCCTCGCCTGCGCGGCACTGTAAGAACTGCGTCCCACGGCAAACTGGGTCCCGGAAGGGTCCAGGATGCCGATGATGTCGCCTTCTTCAAAGTCCCCCTGCACCGATACGACGCCCACGGGAAGCAGACTGACGGCATTTTCACCGCACAGGGCTTCGCGGGCGGCGGCATTGACGGTGACCGTGCCCTTCGCAAAACCGCTGCTGTGCGAAATCCATTTCTTCACGCTCGATACACCGCCCTGGGTCGGGACGAACTCGGTGCAAACGGTTCCCGGAACACCGAAATAAAGGTCCTTGACAATTCCCTCGCGCTTTCCGTTGGCAATGAGGACGCGGATGCCTTCCTCGGCCGCGTGGGCGGCGATGGCATACTTCGAGCGCATCCCGCCGCGGCCGAAACCGCTTTTCTGCGTACTGATGCCATCGCTGATGTCATCGCCGGGATACACCTTCGGGATGACCCGGGAGGTCTTGTCGGACGGCGGTCCGTCGTAGATGCCGTCCACGTTGGACAGGATGATGAGCGTATCGGCGTCCATCATCGAGGCGACCAGGCCGGACAGTTCGTCATTGTCGGTGAACATCAGTTCGGTGACGCTCACGGTATCGTTTTCGTTGATGACAGGGACCACATCGTGGGCCAGCATCACCTCCATACAAGCCCGCTGGTTCAGGTATTCCCGGCGGGTGGAGAAGCTTTCCTTCATGGTAAGCACTTGCCCGACCGTCGTGTTCCAGTCGCCGAACAACCGGCTGTACAGGCCGATGAGCCGGACCTGGCCGACGGCGGAATAGAGCTGGCGCTGCTCGACAGGGTCCAGCTTGTGGGCCGATTCCCCGCGTCCCAGCAGACTGCGTCCGCAGGCGACAGCGCCGCTGGACACCAGCAGCACCTGGGCGCCATCGGCACGGACCGCCTGGACCTGGTCCACGAGGGACGAGATCCGGGTCACATCCAACGTACCGTCCGGGCGCGTCAGGACATTGGAACCGATCTTGATGACGATCCGTTTCATTGGACGGAAGCCTTGAGACCCCGGATGATGGCCGATGTGAATCCGGCCTCCTCCATCTCCTTGAGGCCTTTGAGGGTAAGGCCGCCGGGCGTACATACCTTGACGATTTCCGCCTCCGGATCAGCCCCTTCCTTCGTGAGCAGACCGATGGCGCCGATGACCGTCTGGCAGACGACAGGCACCGCCTCGGAGGGGATGAAACCCATCTCGATACCGCCCCGGGCCGCATCGAGGATATACCGCATGGCATAGGCGATCCCGCAGGAAGCTACAGCCGTCGCGGCGGCCATCAGGCTGTAATCGATGACCATCGACGAGCCCATCGTATCGAAAAGGCCTTTGACGATATCGACCGACGCCTGATCCGCCTGGACGGGCGTGATGAACGTCATGCTCTGCAGGACGTCGATGGCCGTATTCGGAATGACGAGGAACGATTGGGGTGCATTCCCGTCCGCATCGCGTCCGAGCCACTCCGAAAGCTGCTCCGGAGAAATGCCGGCGGCGATACAGACAAAGATTTGCTCCGGATAATCCAACCCCGCCTTGAGACCTTTGACGACTTCCTCCACAAGCCAGGGCTTGACGACCACGAACACGACATCGGCCCCCTTTACAGCTTCCGTGTTGTCGTGCGTGGTGTTGCATCCTTGCTCGGAAAAGCCCTGCAGTACGGCCTCCGAAATGTCGCTGACCGTCACGTCAGCCGCCCGGACCGTTCCCGCCTTGACGAGTCCCCGGGCAATGGCGCCGCCCATATTCCCGGCGCCCACTACCGCAATTTTCATGACTGCTACTAACTAACTGTTTCTACAAATATAGAAAAAAGAGCCGATTATTGCATATATTTTTAATATTTTTGTTTTTTGTGCGTATATTATGCGCATAAGTGAATTTTATTCGCATATTCTAACACCTTAGACTCACTCTGACCACCCCGAATTGGATATCTCCCTTTTCATTGTTATCTTTGTGAATGCGCACTTTACTCAAAAACGGAAAAATCTATGACGGGACCGGCGCCGACGCGTTTATCGGTGACATCCTGGTCGATGGTGAGAGAATTATCGATGTGGGGACCGGCCTTGCCGTGGAGGCGGACGAGGTCATCGACCTGGGCGGTCTCAGCATTTCGTCCGGCTTTTTTGACGCCCATTCCCATAATGACTGGTTCGCCGTCAAGAAAGAGCCTCTGAAGTATCTGGAGCCCTTCATCCGGCAGGGAATCACGTCCTTCATCACGGGAAACTGCGGTCTCTCCGCCGTGGGCTTTGAACCGGACAGCCCTTATGCGGAGAAAGCCGGCGCGGGGCTTTTCGGCTATCACGGCGACACGACCGGGGTCTACCCGACCGTGCAGGAATTCTTCGAGGCCGTCGACCGGAACAATCCCTGCAACATGGCCATCCTTGTGGGGCACTGCACCGCCCGCACGAGCGTCGCCGGGTGGGAGAACCGGCCGCTCACGGAGGAAGAGCGGAAACGGATGCTGGCAATTATGGAGCAGGGGCTTCAGGAAGGGGCCTGCGGCCTTTCTCTCGGCATGATGTATCTTCCGGGGCGCTTTGCCGATGTCGCCGAAACCCGCGATGTCGCCCTGCTCGCCGAAAAATACGACCGCCCGCTCACGGTCCATCCCCGGGCCGAATCGGCCGTCTCCCTGGACTACCCCATCTTCGGCCGGGCCCACATCCTCCGGGCGCTGGACGAACTGGTGGAAATGTCCAGGGGAACGCACATGAAACTCCAATACTCCCACGCCATCTTCGTGGGCAGAAGCACCTTCAAATGCAAGGAGGAGCTGCACCGCATCCTGGACGAAATGAAGGCGGACGGCATTGACGCGCAGTTCGACATCTACAACGAACTGCTGGGCGTGTCGGTCATCACCGTCTTCATTCCCAACTGGTTCCAGGAACTGTCTCCCAAGGACAAGCGCAAGCCCTGGAACCAATGGCGTTTCACCATCCTGGGAGAACTGTCCATGAAAATGCTGGGATTCGGCTGGAAAGACATCCAGATCGCCTATCTGGGTCCCGGCCTGGAGCAGTACGAGGGGAAGACTGTCTATCAAATCGCCAAGGAGTGGGGCAAATCCTGCATGAGCGCCTACTTGGACCTTTGCGAGATGTCCGGCTTCAAGGGCCGGGTGAACATGGGTCCTTACAGCACACCGGAGATCATCGCCTGGCAGAGCAAGCGCGACGACGTCCTGTACATGACCGACGCCTGGGTGGAAGAGCACGGCATCCAGAATCCGGCCATCTACGACTGCTTCCCGAAATTCATCCGCTGCTCCCTCCGCGGAGAGGGGGACACCATGCCGCGCACCATCCGGAAAATGACGGGCGGTGTCGCGGACCGCTTCTCCATCCCGGACCGCGGATACATCAGACCAGGCTGCTTCGCCGACCTGACCGTCTTCGATGAAGCCGAGATGGCGTCCGCGGTCCCCGACCAGGAAAAGCCCTTCGGCATCCGCAGGGTATTCATCAACGGAAAGGAGGTCCTGAAAGACGGCGTGCTCGACAAGGAGGCGCTGAAAACTTCCGGGCACGCATTAAGAAGCCGCTGATCCTATGGCACGCACACCCATCATCCTGACCGTCGCCGCGGCGCTTTTCACCTGCTGCGGCACTCCGGACGGGACGGACCTCAAGCCGCGCATCGTCGTGCTGACCGACATCGGGCCGGCGGAGGTGGAGCCGGACGACAATGAATCGGCCGTGCGGCTGCTCGCCTATGCCGACCGCTTCGAAATCGAAGGAATCATCACCACCATCGGATGGAACTGCGACCCGTACCCCGAGGAGTGGGCGGAATATCTTTTCCGCGTCATCGACGGGTATGAAACGGACGTGAACAAGCTGATGAAACGTTCCGGGCAGACCGGATTCCGGGAGGACGAGGACCGGCAGGAGCTGGGCTACTGGCCCAGCGCCGGCTACCTCCGCAGCCGGTCGGTGATGGGCAGCACCCGCGCCGGTATCGGCGTCATCGGGGAAGGGAATGATTCTCCCGGAAGCGAACTCCTGATCCGGCTGGCCGACGAGGACGACCCACGGCCCATCTGGGTGTGTTCCTGGGGTGGTGCCAACACCCTGTCACAGGCCATCTGGCGTGTGCAGCAGGAACGCTCGCCGGAAGAGCTGAAGGCTTTCCTCCGGAAGTTCCGGCTCTACACGATCACCGACCAGGACATGGTGTATGCGATGCGGATGGACCGGGCCTACAGTTCCCATCAATGGCTCCGGAGGGAGTTCGCGAAGGACCTGATGCTGGTGTGCGATGAAAGCGCCTGGCTTAACCAGAACGCCCTGGGTGTACAAAACTGGGACAAATATGCGGAATACATCCAGGGGCACGGCGAAATGGGCAAGGTGTATCCCCACTATCTCTGGGGAGTCGAAGGCGACACGCCCAGCTTCCTGAACGTGATGCCCAACGGCCTCAACGACCCGGAGCATCCGGAGCAGGTAGGCTGGGGCGGATGCCACCGGTTCGACATTTCACCGGACAAGGAAACCTTTGCCTGGACCAACTGGCAACCGCCGATGAAAGACCTTTCCAATCAATACGAACACAAGTTCTACCCCGATGAGTTCAACGATTTCGCCGCCCGGATGCAATGGGCCGCCGAGGGCCGGGGCAACCGGAATCCCGTGGTCCGGATCGACGGAAAAGAAGGGCTCAGGCCGATCGCGGTGAAAGCCCGGCCCGGGGCTGAACTCCGCTTTGACGCATCGGCGTCCTCCGACCCGGACGGCGACGCCTTACAGTTCGAGTGGTGGTTCCAGGTGTTTCCCGGCGAAATCATCCCGGAAATCGCCGATCCAACCGCCCCCAAGGCCATATTCACCCTTCCTGCCGATATCCTTCCCGGCAGGGAATACCATCTGGTATGCGAGGTTCATGACGACGGCCCCTTCCGACTCCCCGCCTACCGGAGAATCATCATCACCGTCGAGTAGAAAACCCGTCTAACGGAGAACCTGCGTGAAGACCGGATCCTTGCCGGTCTCCGCCAGGACGTAAACCTTGATGAAATGCTCGGGAATCTCCATGTCGGGATTCATCGGCATATCCTTGGCTACGAACAGGTACTCGGTGCCGCTCGGAACGGCGCGGCTGGAGACCTCCGTCGCCTTGGCGTGGATCATCGGATAAGTACCGACGGCGGCATCGAAAATGGCAGATTCCTCCTCGGTAACCGGACGGACTTCGGAGAAATCATCGAGTTTGACGGACTCGCCGGGGATGTAACCATTGGATTTCAGGAATAAATCGATCTCGGCAGGAACCGCATCGACCCGGGCGGCGCGCACGCCGTAACCCGGAAGGATTTCGGCATCCGGCAGTTTGGCCTTGAGGTCCTTCACGCTGGTGTCCAGGCCACCGCTGCCGAAGGTGCAGAACGGAACGATCTTCTTCCCGTTCAGATCCACGGCATTCAGCAGGCCGGCAATCGGCGGCGCATAGGTGCCGAACCAGATCGGATAACCCAGGAAGATGCAGTCATAAGCGTTGACATCCACGGAAAGGGGCTGGATCTCAGGGAATTTGCCTTCCGCCATTTCCTGGCGGCCGCGTTCGATGGTCGCCTGATAATCGCCGTCGTAAGGAACGGCGGGGACGATGGCTTCGATGTCCGCACCCAGGCGGTTGGCAATCTCCTCCGCCACCGCCTTGGTGTTCGCAGTCTGGGAATAATACAGCACCAGGACCTTCGGCGCTTTCTTTTGGGAGCAGGAAACTGCAAGAAGCAGCATGGCTGCCAGGACGAGTAACTTTTTCATAAGGATAATTATTGAGTAATCAGTTCAGAACGGATCAGGTCGAGCAGGGCGTCGGACCGGTCCGTTTCCGGCACCAGCCACCGCTGGCCGTGAATGATACGGGGGACGCCGCTCTTTTCCCCGCTGGAAGTGCGGCCGAAGAGTTCCTCGACCTTTCGAAGGTATGCGTCAATGCGCGGATCCATGACGGCAGCGGCAAAATCAGCGCCGAGCAGGGCTTGGGCGCGGGTTTCGGCATCCGACGGAGCAATCGCCGCGTGCTCGTCACCTTCCCCCAGCAAATACTCCCAATAGGCCTCGGCGGCCTCCGGGCGGACATACCAGACGGCAAGCGCATAGCGTGTTAGCGGACAGGAGCCCATGAAGCGGTCGATGCCCGTGGATGGAATATAGGGATTGCAGGCACTGCTCAGCGGAACGGGACACAGGCGGATGCGGTACTGCCCGCCTGCCTTCGCCAGGAGTTCAGGCAGAACCCGATGCAGACGGCGGCAATGGACACATTGGAAATCAAAGAGAAGGGTCAACTCCCCGGGCGCGTCCGGCGAACCCAGGACCGGAACTTCTCCGTCCGTGAAAGCCGGCAGGGACGCCTCCGTCCGACCGGTGTCATAGACGGCTTCCGGACGGGTATATGCCTGGAAGACGGCAAAGACGGCCGCGGCCAGCAGGCCGGCGACAAGCGGCACGGTAAATCGAATCCCGGAACGTCTCGCCGCCAGAATGATCAGCACGGCGGCGATGACCCCAAGCAGATGCAACACGGAGCAGAACTTGCAGAAGGCGTGAAGCACAAAGGCTTGCAGCCATCCGAACCACAGCGCGGCCCCGATGATACAGCCACCCAGGAAGAGCATCATCGGCCACAGGATGCGGTCCAAAGCATGGTCTTCCGAAGACTCCCCACCCAGGAAAAGGACACAGATGGCCAGCAGGAGATAGGTCACGGCCGCGGGCAGGCTGACGGGAATGCCCCCGGCCACATAGGCCCAGGGGCTTCCCATCACACTGTCACACCCGCTCCCCGCACCGCAACCTACCATCCGCTCACCGGTCAGGGAATGGAACAGCATCCATCCGGCGAGCAGTAGACAGGCGGTGCATAAGAGCAATACCGCGGTCTTGAACCTGCGGAGCGTCATGCTAATAGCGGTTCGCAGCGCCCGGCGTGGGTTGTGCGGAAGCCACAGCCGCACCGGCCGGATAAGCAGCCTTCAGCGGCTCGGTAAGCGTCACGCCCGAACCGGAGACAGCCTCTCCGGTATTATGGGCCTTACGAAGCGGTGAAGCAAGGACCAGTTTGTGGACAAGTTGATCACGGGGCACCCACCAGCCGCGCGGGAAGAATACTTCGGAGACGATGGCTTTCTCGTCGTCCACCAGAACCTCCTGGCCCGGCGCAAAGTTCATTGCAGAGGCGACGACGAGCGTTTTCGTTCCCACTCCTGCGGGGAACAGCAGGTTTGTACCACCGGGCGTTCCCACCTTCGCCACCGTCAGGATTTCCTTATTGCCCACGACGATCGGACCACCCTCAACGAGGCCATTCACGGAGGTCACCTTGAGGTTGGTCGCACCGGCATCGGCGGCCAGGGCGAGGTTCTGCGACTTCTGGACTGTGAAATCTTTCTTGTTGTCATCCAGGTCGGCGCCGTCCGGGAAACGGCCGGCACTGAGGGAGGCGACGTCACCGGCCGGCCCGCCGAAGCGGCGGGCAACATACGGTACGGATGCGAAGTTGCCGTTCTCCTCCGCCCCGGAATCGGCCTGATAGCCTTCGCCCAGCCAGGGATCCACCACCAGGCCATAGTTAAGTGCATCAGCGATATTGCCCTTGGCGTCACGGAGCGTGATGTTGCCGGCGCTCTGGGAAAGGGCGGGGCCGCCGAACAGGAAATCGGCCTTGCCCGAGAAGCCGACGGTTCCAGCCACAACGGGCTCATTGATGGCATGGTCGGATTTCAACGGCTGCTCCAGCTCCAGGGAGAAGCACAGCGCGAGGACCGGTTCATTGCTGTAATGCGCGAACTTGGTGGCGGGCTCGAAGGTGATACCCGTGCCGTTCACGCTGTACGGCATGTTGGATGCGTGGGCGAACTGCAGCGGTTCGGCGATGTCCAGGCCCGTGCCCGGATCCTCGTCCTCACGCAGCGGGCCATTCAGCGTATTGCGAGCGGAAGGCGTACCCACGGCCGTCACCGTCACGGTCTCGATGCCATGGCCTTCGCTGGCGATATCCAGCCGGATCCTGTCTCCCACGGAAATATTGGCCGTCGAAGAGACCTTGATATTGGTATCGCCGGGTTTCGCGTCCATGGACAGATACCCCTGCGTACCGGGCTTGCCAACCTCCGTAACCGTCACAACCTCGTATTTCTCGAGGACGCGGGAGACGGCGGGACGGTCCGTGCCATAGCCGATGGCCATCTTCTGGCCCACCTGGAAATGCGCGGTGGACGTGACGGGAATGTTGGTCGATCCGGCCGGGAACTCGATGCCGTGGCCACCCGGGAGCGGCTGCCACACCGTAGTGGGCGTACCGGCGGGCACCATGCCGCGGCCAAACGGATTGCGGCCCGGCGCTGCCGGTTCTTCAGCAGGTGCATTCACCGCCTTGACGGTGTACTTCTCCTTGCCGAGGACGATTTCATCGCCGGGATTGATTCCCTCGACGCTGCGGACGTAGATGACTTCGTCCCCTTTGGCCGCATCTACGGCCAGGCCGGAACCGGCCATTCCCAGGACGAAGAAAGCTTTCGGTGCGAGCTTGGTGCCGGACGGGACCTTGATGTCGGAGAAAGCCGGGATGTTCGCGGCATGATGACGGACCGTCCAGCCGGAAAGGTTGACCTCTTCATTTCCGGCATTGTATAATTCGATGAAGCCGTCGGTAATGCTGAACTCGTTGATTTTCACGGCATCGGTGCAGCGGACCTTCAGGCGGGCCCGCTCCCGGGCGGCGGCGCCGTCCCAGGAGGCGACGGCCTCCAGGTCACCGTTGAACGACGCGGACCCAGCCTTTACGTCAAACTCCGCGACGACCGTCTGGCCGGGTTCAACGGCATAGGGCACCTGCTGCTGCTTGTTGCCGTCGACGGACACCTTCCAGCCTTTCGGCGCATTCAGGGAAAGGGTCAGGCCTTCGATGGGCGCATCGGTCGTATTGATGAAACGGACCACCGTCTTGGCGGATCCGCCGGGGGTAAAGGTCTGGACATTGGAAGGACGGTTGTCCTTCAATGAAGGGAAGACTTCCAGCGTCGCCACCCGGTAGCGGGCCGCGACCACATTGGCCTGGATTTCCTGGTTCACGGCCTCCGTCGGGAAGGTGCCCGCGGCCGTCATCGCGGCTTCGTAGAAGGTACCGGCGGAACCGTTGCTGTTGTCACCGCCGTTGCCCAGCAGGATGGCTCCCTGCTTGCGCATGGGGTCATAACTGCTGCGGTCGTTGCGGATGCGGCCGCCGTCGTAGTACACCTTCAGGGCGCCCTCCTGGGCGTTTCCGCCCATGGAACGCCAGTGGTGCGGCTCGCCGTCGGCCATCGCAGTGACAAAGCGCCAGGTAACGGACTCAAGGCCCTCGCAGAACTTGTCGTTCGGGTCGGGATTCACGCAGCCCACGAGGTTGTTTTCCTGGTCGGTCATGATCCAGGGGCCTTCTCCCTCGCCATAATACCAGCCGCGGGAATTGCCGAAATAGGTCGTCTCCATCGTACCGTCGCCGTCGTCGCGGCTGTCGGTCTCGGCATTACCGTAATCGAAGCAGCAGCCGGAGTTGTAATGGCGGCCGCTGAACACCCAGTATTGGCCCTCGGCCTGGTCATCCACGGCCGTACCGGTGGGATCGTTCAGGCGCATGCCCATGCCGGGAGCGATGAAAAGGCCATAGACTTTGTGTCCCATCACATTGACAGGCGCCCAGTCGGCCACGGGCACATTGTTGTAACCGCCCATCGCCGGACCGCTGAAGCCGCCTCGCGGGGCCTGGTACAGGTGATTTCCCTTGCCGGACTGGTCGTACAGGACCGTAATCCAGCAATAGGTATCCTTGCAGAAGGCATCCTGTGCCTCCGCGTCGGCATAGCCGCCGGGATCGTCCGCCGTCGCCATGACGACGCCGATATCCATCGTCTTGCCGTCCGACTGGCGCATCACCTGGTACAGCGGACCGTCATAGGCCGCGTACAGGGCACGGGTCGTACTATGGGCGGCCACGCATGGGGTGCCGCCCCGTTCATACACGTCGCAGGGCCCCTCGGGACGCGGCAATGCCTCCCGGGAGTCCGCCAGATTCTTGCACGCAATCGCCGCCCCGGCAAGGATGAGGCAGACGACGGAACCGAACAGGATTCTTTTCATAAAAAGGTTGGTTTGGTTATTGTCCTAAAGATACGCAAAAAACAAACAGGTTGTTCACCCGTCTGATGCAAAGACGGTTTCGTTGGGGTAAATGGTCCATTATTTAAAGCGCCGGTCTTCGGCACCTTTCATTTTCTCGTCGTATTCGCGGTCCCACCGGCGATAATAGTCCAGCTTCGGATCCTCGAACAGAGAGAGTTGCGCATCCGCGTCCCGGGTCAGTTTGGACACACCGATACCTACCTGTCGCAGCGGCGTCGCCCCGTCCCAGATTTCAGTGAACATCCCGCGTACCTCGTTCAGGATGAGGGCTGTGACATCGGTCGGAGCCGATAACTGGCGCTGCTTCTGTACGACGGAGAAATCCTTGTATTTAATGAACATCGACACGCAGGAGGCGCTGATCCCGTGTTTGCGGATGCGGTGCGCGACGATGCAGGCGACATTGAAAAAGGCCCGGTCAATGTCCTTCGGATCGGACAGGTCCTTCGGGAAAGTACGCTCGGCACTATAGCTCTTAGCTTCCCATTCTTCGGTGTCCACTGGGCTGTCGTCAACGCCGTGGGCGCTTTCGTGCAGCTGATCGGCGAATTTGCGGCCCACCAGGCGGGCCAGCGAAGCGTCCGGCATCGCGGCCAGGTCCCCGATGGTACGGATGCCATAGGCCAGAAGCCGCTGCTCGGTCTTCTTCCCTACCCAAAGCAGGTCCCGCACAGGAAGCGGCCACATCTTCTCCTGAACTTCGTCCAGCCAGAGGGTATGGACCTTGTCCGGTTTCTCGAAATCGGAGGCCATTTTGGCCAGCAGCTTGTTGGAACCGACACCGACATTGACCGTGAAGCCGAGTTCGGTCCGGATGCGGTCCTTGAGTTCCGTCGCCACCGCCACCGGATCGCGTCCGGCCAGCCGGAAGGTCATGTCGATGAAACACTCGTCGATGGAAAACTGCTGCAGCACCGGGGAGTATTCCCGGCAAATGCCGATGAAACCCTGGGAGCATTCCTTGTACCAGCCCCAGTCGCCGCGGAGAATGACCAGGTCCGGGCAGGTACGGAGCGCCATCGACACAGGCGTAGCCGTCTTGACGCCCAGTTTCTTCGCCGGCATGGAGGCCGCCGTGACGATGCTCCGGCGGTCCGACGGGTCTCCCGACACGACGGACGGTACGAGCCGCATGTCAGGCCCGCCCTCCCGCAGGATCTTCACCGCCGTCCAACTGACGAAGGCGGAGTTCACGTCGATATGGAATATGACCCGGTCCACGGGGCAAAAGAAAGATTTTTCTTTGAAACAACCAAAAACATTTCGCCACATTTTTCCGTTTCCTGCCCTGCCGCGGGAAGAAGCCGTTTATTTTCGCTGTCGGCCGGGCGCGGTGTCCGGCCGCTTAAAGAAATCATGGTTATGAGACTCAAGAAATGGTGGGCGCTCCTGCCGCTGGCGGCGGTACTGGGCGCGTGTGACGACTTCGGACTCCGGTCCGTGGGACAAGGGGAACTGCGGTGGATCATCGAGGGAAGCGGGTATGAGACCCGGGCCTCGCCGGCGGAGATTCCAGACACGAACGACTTCATCCTGAAGGTATCCGACGCACAGGGAAAAGTATTGTACGAAGGGGCCTACGGCGACTCGCCGGAATCCCTGCTGGTCAGTGGAGGCAGCTATACGGTGGCTGTCCATTCGATTGAATTCACGACTCCCGGTTTCTCCCGTCCCGTCTACGGTGATGAACAGGTGGTTGTCGTGAAAGCGGGGACCACCGTGACGGTCCGGCTCAACTGCGTATTGCAGAACGCCGGTATCCGGCTGCAGGTAGCACCGGATTTCCTGACCTCCTACCCCGACGGGGTGCTGTATCTCAAAGCCGGTGATACTCGTCTGATGTACGGCTATTCCGAAAAACGGATCGCCTACTTCAAGCCAGGCCCCGTCTCCCTCATCCTCTATGACCGGGGTGCGGATGAAACCCTGCTGACCCGGACGCTCGACGCCCGTACGATCCTCACCCTGAGCATTTCCGCCCCGTATGGTGGTACGGCGGCCTCCAGTTCCATCAGCGTCGCAGTAGACACGGCTAAAGTCTGGAATCAGGACACTTTTGTTATCGGCGGAGGCACTTCGGGCGGTAGCGGATCCTCGGGCGGGTCTTCGGGTAACGAGGACGACCGCGGCGCCGAAATCGACAAAGCCGTGTCTGTTTCTGATGCTTCCTCCCACATCGGCGAAGACGAAGTCTGGGTATATGGTTACATTGTCGGCGGAGACCTCTCGACAGCCGGGACGACGGTAAAGACATCCAAACTCACGAAGGCCACCCATCTCGCCATCGCCGCCCGCTCCTCGGTGACGGCCAAGGCCTCCTGTGTTTCCGTCGAACTCCCGAAAGGCCCCGTCCGAGACGCTCTCAACCTCGTGGACCATCCCGACCTCATCGGCTCCCGCGTCTATCTGAAAGGCTCCGTCGTCGCCTCCTATTTCGGAACGACCGGCCTCAAGGGCGTCACGGATTATGTACTGAAATGAAACAGGCCAGGAGAATTTCCTGGCCTTACCGGAGCGGAATACGAGGTTCGAACTCGCGACCTTCGGCTTGGGAAGCCAACGCTCTACCAACTGAGCTAATTCCGCATGGGAAGACAAAGGTATGGAAAGTTTCCGAGAAAACCAAGTGGACAGAACGACTTGTTAAGATTTGAAAGCATGTCTTTGCTATTCAATAATGATTCATTATCTTTGGGGGCAATAACCATATAATTGAAAATGGACCCGAGACTTGAACTGAACCCCAACGAAGTGGTTTCCTTCCTGGGCAAGCTGCCGCAGGATTTCACCCGTGCCGATATGCTCGCCTTCATCCGGGAGAAAGGAATCCGGATGATCGATTTCATGTATCCCGCCGAAGACGGCCGCGTCAAGACCCTGAACTTCACGGTAAACAACCTTGCCTACGCCGAGACGATTCTCACCGAGGGAGAACGCGTGGACGGATCCAGCCTGTTCCCCTCTTTCATCGAAGCCGGAAACAGCGACCTGTATGTCATTCCTCGGTACCGGACGGCGTTCGTGGACCCTTTCAACGAAATCCCGACGCTGTGCTTCCTGTGCAGTTTCTTCAACAAGGACGGCGAGCCGTTCGACTGCGCGCCGTTCCAGACCCTGATGCGGGCTGCGGACGCCTTCTACCAGTCCACCGGCCTGACCTTCGAGGCGATGGGCGAACTGGAGTACTACGTCATCACCGACGCCGACCCCCTGTTCCCCGCCACCGACCAGAAAGGCTACCATGAATCCGAACCGTTCGCCAAACTGAACGACTTCCGCCGCGCCTGCATGGTCCATGTTGCCAAGACCGGCGGCCAGATCAAGTACGGCCACAGCGAAGTGGGTAACTTCACCCTGGACGGGAAGATCTACGAGCAGAACGAGATCGAGTTCCTCCCGAACCCGGTGGAAACGGCCGCCGACCAGCTTCTGCTGGCGAAATGGGTCATCCGGAACCTCGCTTACCAATGGGGACTGGACGTGTCCTTCGCCCCGAAGATCACCGTGGGCAAGGCCGGTTCCGGCATGCACATCCACATGCGCCTGATGAAGGACGGGAAGAACGCCACGCTGGGCCCGGACGGCAAACTGTCCGAAGTCGCCCGCAGGGCCATCGCCGGCCTGATGGTGATGGCGCCGTCCATCACGGCCTTCGGCAACAAGAACCCGACTTCCTACTTCCGCCTGGTGCCCCACCAGGAGGCGCCCACCAATGTCTGCTGGGGCGACTGCAACCGGTCCGCCCTGGTCCGCGTCCCGCTGGGCTGGTCCTCCGGCACCGACATGTGTTCCCGGGCCAATCCGCATGAAAAACCGGTCCACGCCGACACCACCGACAAGCAGACTTTTGAAATGCGCAGTCCCGACTGCTCCGCCGATATCTACCAGCTGATGGCCGGCCTGTGCGTCGCCGCCCGCAAGGGACTGGAGATGCCGGTTGAAGAAGCCTTGAAGATCGCACAGGACAAGTATGTCGATATGGATATCCACAAGAGCGAAAATGCCTCGCGCCTCGCTTCCCTGGATTCTCTGCCGACCTGCTGTGCGGAATCCGCCGCCTGCCTCGAAAAGGCACGCGCCGCCTACGAGGAAGCCGATGTCTTCAAACCCCGGATGATCGACGGAATCATCACATCGCTGAAGTCCCATCATGACAAGCATTTGCACGCCGATGCCAAGAAAGATCCGGCGCTGATGCGCAAGCTGGTGGACCAGTATTTCTACTGCGGATAGGACAAAATAGCGTATCGAAAAGTATAATTCACGGGCCCGTCGCATCACTGCGACGGGCCCGCTACTTAACCTAAACTTAAACTATGAAAAACTTCAGGGGCAAAGATACGGATTATTTTCGAATCTACAAATCATGCATGACGAATTCTAGCATATTTCAGTAATAAAATTTTCTCACCAAATTTGTCAAATATGATTTTCGCCTTAATCTCAGGCACTTGCCCCGTAATTTCTAGGACTTTTCCAGCCCCGAAACGATTGTGTTCAATCCGGTCGCCAACCCGGAAGCTGGACATGGGGTCCGGCGTGAATTCGGCATCCGGGATCTTCGGTGGCAGCGGCCTGTTCAACACCGCATCCCGCGTGGCCGGACGCCCCTGCCCGGCAGGACTATTCGTCGTCCCTTCCTTCCGGCCGAATCCGGTCCATCCCTTCTCGTTCCGACCGAGCGGAGTTCGCGAAGCATTCTCCCTTCCCGAACCTAACCGGCCGAACCGGAATCCCGGATGGTCGTCATCGTCCAGACTCCGTTCCATCAGGAAGTCTTCCTTCCGGAGAGGATTCTGGAGATACTGCGGGGCGATCTCGCGCAAGAAACGGCTGGGGGCGTTGTTTTCGTGCTTGCCGTTGCGCATCCTCGTCTGGGCGAAAGTGAGGACTACGGCCGTCTTGGCTCGGGTCATAGCCACATAGAACAGGCGGCGTTCCTCTTCCAATTCCGGTTCGGTGAGCATCCAGCCGCCGGAGGGGAAGAGATTCTCCTCCATGCCGGAGACAAACACATAAGGGAACTCCAGCCCCTTGGCGGAGTGGGCTGTCATCAGGGCCACCTTGTTGGAGGTTTCATCCTCAGCCACGTCCACGTTGGACAGGAGGGAGATGTTCTCCAGGAACTCGGGAAGGGTGACCACAGGAAGGTCCGTGACAGGAACTTCGGAAGGATCGTCATACCGTCCGTCCTCCACCAGGGCGTTGCGGCTGTCCCCCTGCACCTCTTCCACATAGCCCGCCACGCTGTCCAGGAGTTCCTGGACGTTCGCGGCGCGGGCCTGTCCTTCGATGGAATTGTCACTCTTATAGAAAAGATACAGTCCGGATTCGGAAGCAAGGGCTTTCGCCGCCTCATAGGCGTCGGTCTGATCCACGGAATCCGCCACCTTGGCAATCATGGAGCAGAAAGAGCGGATCTTGCCGACGGCGGCGTTCCGGAGACCGAAACTCTCCAGGTCTTCCGCCCATGCGGCACCGTACAGCGAAGTACCATGGGCCTGGGCGGCTGCGGCCAGGGCATTCAGGGAGGTGTCGCCGATACCGCGGGCCGGCTTGTTCACCGCGCGTTTGAAGGATTCGTCGTCGTTGGTGTTGGCGGCCAGCTTGAAGTAGGCCATCATATCCTTGACTTCCGCGCGCTCGAAGAACGAATTGCCCGAATAGATGACGTACGGGATGTTCCGCTTCCGGAGCTGCTCCTCAAGGGCGCGGGACTGGGCGTTCGTGCGGTACAGGATGGCGAAGTCTTCGTATTCGCAATGGACTTCGTGCATCCGCTGCAGGATGGCAGAGGCGATGAGGGCGCCCTCCTCCTGCTCGGTGTAAGCCCGTACGAGGCGGATCTTCTCCCCTTCCTCACCCATGGACACGCACTGCTTGGGGATCCGGCCTTCGTTATTGGCGATCAACGTGTTGGCGGCATTCACGATATTCCGGGTGGACCGGTAGTTGCGTTCCAGGCGGAAAGTCTTCGCTTCCGGGAAATCCTTCCGGAAATTCAGGATATTCTCGATCTTGGCGCCGCGAAAGGCATAGATGGACTGGGAATCGTCCCCCACCACGCACAGATTCCGGTGATCCTTCGCCAACTTTTTCAGGATCAGGTACTGGGCGTAGTTCGTGTCCTGGTACTCATCCACCATGATGGCGTCAAAACGGCCGGCGATGGATGCCAGCGCATCGGCATTCTGTTTCAGCAGGATGTTCATGTACAGCAGGATGTCGTCGAAGTCCATCACACCCGACTGACGGCACAACTGGCAATAAGTCTGGTAAATCCTGTAAATCTCGGGCTTCTTGTGCAGGCGGTCGTCTTCCCGGTAGCCGCCGATGCCGTTCATATACGGGGTGGGCGTGACCAGGTCGTTTTTCGCCTTGGAGATGCGGGCCAGCACCTCCTTGGGCTTGTACATCTTGTCGTCCAGGTTCAGCTGCTTGATGCAGGCCTTGACGGCGCTCACGGAATCGGATGTATCGTAGATGGTGAAGGAGGCGGGAAAGCCGATGGAATCCGCAAACTCGCGGAGGAATCGGATGAATACCGAATGGAACGTACCCATCCAGATGCGGCGGGCCTTCCGCTCCCCCACCATCTGGCCGATGCGTTCCTTCATCTCGCCGGCCGCCTTCTTGGTAAACGTCAGGGCCAGGATCCGGGATGGATCCGTCCCCTGCTCGATCATGTATGCTATCCTGGAAGTCAGTACGCGGGTCTTCCCGGAGCCTGCCCCCGCCACGATCAGCACCGGTCCTTCCACACATTCAACCGCCTGCCTCTGCTCCTTGTTCAAATCCTCGAGTATCGCACGCATATCTTCCCGTTACTTTTTCACGAAATTAGCGAAAAAATGTGTAAATTCGCACATTATTATAACAGAAACACAAATTTGTTTCAATAATGTCCAACCAGCTCGATTTGAAAAAGGGCCTCGACATCCCCGTGAAGGGTGCCGCCGCCCGGAAAGTCGCCAAGACGGTCAAACCGGGTGTCGTCGCTGTCAAACCCACTGATTTCAAGGGATTTCTTCCGAGGCTTCTCGTCAAGGAAGGTGACCGCGTCCTCGCCGGATCCCCCGTCCTCGCCGACAAACAGAAGCCCCAGATCCTCGTCACTTCGCCCGTAAGCGGCACCGTGACCAGCATCGTCCGGGGCGAGAAGAGAAAGCTGCTTGCCGTCCTCGTCCAGGCCGACGACTCCCAGGAGTACGTCGATTTCGGCACGAAAGTTCCCGCCGATGCGGAACAGGTGAAGGAGCTTCTCCTCAAGACCGGCCTCTGGGGCGCGATCATCCAGCGTCCCTACGGCATCCAGGCGGACCCCGCCCTGAAGCCGAAGGCCATCTTCATCTCCACGTTCAGCACCGCCCCGCTCGCAGCCGACACCGAGTTCACCCTCGGCGACCGATTCGCGGACTTCCAGGCCGGTGTGAACGCTCTCGGCAAACTGACCGACGGCGGCGTCCATGTCGCCGTGAACAAGGCGGTCTGGAACAGCAGCCCGTTCCACAAAACGGAGAATGCGATCGTCCATTCCGTGGGCGGCAAGCATCCCGCCGGCAACGTGGGTGTGCAGATCAGCCACATCGCTCCCATCCAGAAGGGTGAAACCGTGTGGACGATGCCCGTCCTGCTCGTGGCCGCCCTCGGTCATGTCATCAACACCGGCAAGCTGGACCTCACCCGCAAGGTGGCGGTCACCGGCCCCATCGTCTCCGATCCGGCCTACGTCGTCGCCCTCCCGGGCACGCCTGTGAAGGAACTCGTCGATGTCCCGGCCGACGCCCGCGTCATCGGCGGTGACGTCCTCACCGGCGAAACCCTCGGCGCCGACGGCTGCCTCGGCTTCTTCCAGGACCAGGTCACTCTCCTGCACGAAGGCACGGAGCGTGAATGGTTCGGCTGGGCCAAGCCCTTCCGACCGAAAGTCCACAGCTCCTCCTGGTGCTACTTCTCCTGGCTCACCCCGAAGAAGCAGTACGACATGGACACCAACCTGCACGGCGGCCCGCGCGCCTTCGTCGAGACCAAGTGCTTCGAGGACGTGACCCCGATGGACATCTTCCCCATCTACCTCATCAAGGCCTGCCTCGCGGGCGACATCGAGAAGATGGAGAAGTTCGGCATCTACGAGGTCCTGCCGGAAGACCTGGCCCTCTGCGACTACGTGGACCCTTCCAAGAACGACATCCAGGCCATGATCCAGCAGGGCATCGACCTGATGATTAAAGAAATGGCATAAGTTATGGCAGACGAAAAGAAACCCGGCCTTTTTGAAAAAGGCGGCAAGCTGTACTGGCTTCACTCTACCATCGACGCTTTCGACACCTTCCTCCGCGTCCCGGGAACCGTGACCGCGAAAGGAGCCCATGTCCGTGACGGCATCGACCTCAAGCGCGTCATGATCATGGTCGTCATCGCCCTCGTTCCGGCCGCCCTGTTCGGCATGTACAACGTGGGCCTGCAGACCTCACTCACCTACGGACTCGACTGGAATTTCTGGCACATGTTCTGGTACGGACTCCTCCGGATGCTCCCGCTGTTCGTGGTGTCCTATCTTGTCGGCCTGGCCATCGAATTCGGTTCTTCCCAGATCCGCGGCGAGGAAGTGAACGAGGGTTACCTCGTGACCGGCTTCCTCATTCCGCTTATCGTCCCGGTGGACGTCCCCCTGTGGATGCTCGCCCTTGCCGTGGCCTTCTCCGTGATCTTCGTCAAGGAGGTTTTCGGCGGAACCGGCATGAACATCTGGAACCCGGCCCTCGTGGCCCGCGCCTTCCTGTTCTTCTCCTATCCTTCTTCCATGTCCGGCTCCTCCGTGTGGGTGTCCAAGACGTGGGTCTCCGCCCTCAAGGACGTGGATGCGGTTTCCGCGGCCACACCGCTCGCCATCGCGCATGACGGCGGCTTCGACGCCGTTTCCGGCGCCGTGGGACAGTATTCCTTCATGGACATGTTCTACGGCTTCATCCCCGGCTCCACCGGTGAAACCAGCGTCATCGCCATCCTCCTCGGTGCCATCCTCCTTGTCTGGACGGGTGTGGCTTCCTGGAAGATCATGGTCTCCTCCATCGCCGGCGGACTCCTCGTCGGCTGGCTCGCCCAAATAGGCGGAGCCACCGAGCTTCCCTGCTACTACCAGATCGTCATGGGCGGCTTCCTGTTCGGTTCCGTCTTCATGGCCACCGACCCGGTGACCGCGGCCCAGACCGAGACCGGCAAGTGGATCTACGGCTTCCTCATCGGCGCCCTCGCCGTCGTGGTACGCCTGTGGAACCCGGGCTACATGGAAGGCATGATGCTCGCCATCCTGTTCATGAACACGATGGCCCCGCTCATCGACCATTGTGTCGTCACGGCCCATATCAACCGTCGTGCGAAGAGAGTGAAAACCGCTTAAAGGACACGCGCTATGAATACCAACAACAACGTATATACCGTTCTCTACACGGCCCTCATCGTGGTCGTCGTAGCCGCGCTCCTCGCCTTCGTCTCCCAGTCCCTCAAGGGACGCCAGGACGCCAATGAGAAAGCGGAAACCATCTCCCAGATGCTCACCGCCGCGCAGTTCGGCACCAAGGCCGAATTCCAGAAGCTGGGCAACGCCGCGGTCCTCCAGAAATATGCCGACGAGATCGCCGAGGCCTACACCGTGAACCTTGCGGGCGAGAAGGTCGCCGACCTCCCGCAGGGCGAAGTCTTCAGCCCGAAGCTGCTCAAGCGGCAGAACTACAACATCAAGGGCGGCGCCAACGCCACCGGCGAGCCCGAGATCCCCGTGTTCGTCTTCAAGGACGGCTCCACCGTGGTTCCTATCTACGGCGCCGGCCTCTGGGGCCCGGTCTGGGGCTATGTCGCCTTCGAGAAAGGCAGCGCCACCATCAAGGGTGCCTATTTCGACCATGAGTCCGAAACCGCCGGCCTCGGTGCCAAGATCAAGGACGATCCGGCCTTCCAGGCCTCGTTCGTCGGCAAGCAGGCCGCTTTCGACAAGACCCCGGTCTTCCAGATCGTGAAGGGTGCCGAGGGTACGCTCGCCGACAACCAGATCGACGCCATCACCGGTGCGACGATGACCTCCCAGGGCCTCGACGCCGCCATCAACACCTGGTTCGCCGCCTATGCGAAGTTCTTCCTGAACAACGCTCCCAAGCAGGACTGCTGCGGCGGGGAGGGTTGCGAAGGCGACCACGAGAATTGTGAAAACCATGAAGAAACGGAGGAGTAAGCCATGAATGCAAAATTGAAAGAAACCATCCTCAACCCGATTTTCAAGGGTAATCCGATCACCGTCCTGGTGCTGGGCATCTGCTCGTCCCTGGCGGTTACGGTCACCCTGAAGGGCGCGCTCGTCATGGCGCTCTCCGTGATCGTCGTCTGCGGCATCTCCAGCCTGATCCTGTCCCTCCTCCGGAACACCATTCCGGGCCGGGTGCGCATCATCGTCCAGCTCGTCGTGGTCGCGATGATGGTGATCCTGGTGGACCAGATCCTCAAGAGTTTCGAAGCCACCTATGCCATCGACAAGCAGCTGTCCGTGTACATCGGCCTCATCATCACCAACTGTATCGTGATGGGCCGCATCGAAGCGTTCGCCCTCGGCAACAAGCCGTGGCCGAGTTTCCTCGACGGCATCGCCAACGGCGCGGGCTACGGCCTGATCCTCCTGATCGTCGCCTTCTTCCGCGAACTGCTCGGAAGCGGCACCCTCTTCGGGATCGACATCCTCAACCGGTTCGGCTATGTCCCGAACAACCTCGTGATCCTGCCTCCGTTCGCCCTCATCCTCCTGGGATGCATCGTATGGGTCCAGCGGAGCATCCAGAAAGACCTTCAGGAAAAATAATACCGACGCCTTATGGAATATCTCAGCTTATTCGTCAAGTCCATCTTCGTGGACAATATGATCTTCGCGTACTTCCTGGGTATGTGCTCATACCTGGCGGTATCGAAGAATGTCAAGACGGCTGCGGGTCTGGGCGTCGCGGTCATCGCCGTACTCCTGATCACCCTGCCGATCAACTACCTGCTGAACCGCTACGTGCTGGCTCCCGACGCCCTGATCGAAGGTGTGGACCTGAGCTTCCTCAGCTTCATCGTCTTCATCGCGGTCATCGCCGCCATCGTGCAGATCGTGGAAATGGTGGTGGAGAAGTTCTCCCCGGAACTGTATTCGTCCCTGGGTATCTTCCTTCCGCTGATCGCCGTGAACTGCGCCATCCTGGGCGGTTCCCTGTTCATGCAGCAGAAGGACTTCCTGAACATCGGTGAAGCCATCGTGTACTCCCTCGGTTCCGGTATCGGCTGGTTCCTCGCCATCGTCTCCCTCGCGGCCATCCGCGAGAAGATGGCGTACTCCAACGTTCCGCCGGCACTCAAGGGCCTCGGCATCACCTTCATCACCGTCGGTCTGATGGGCATCGCCTTCATGACCTTCATGGGTATTTCACTGTAAACGGAGGAAAGAGATATGGGAAATACATTGCTTGCAGCCATCCTCGTGATGCTCGTCGTAACGGTCCTGCTGGCCATCCTGCTGGTATGGATCAAGAACGCCCTCATGCCCTCCGGCTCCGTCAAAGTGTCCATCAACAACGGTTCCAAGGAACTGGAAGTCACCCCGGGCGGTGACCTGATGCACACCCTTGCCGATCACGGCATCTTCCTCCCTTCCGCCTGCGGCGGCAAGGCCAACTGCGGCCAGTGCAAACTGCAGGTCCTCGACGGCGGCGGAACCATCCTCCCCACCGAGACCGGCTTCTTCTCCCGCAAACAGATCAAGGAAGGCTGGCGCCTCGGCTGCCAGGTGAAGGTCAAGGACAACCTCCAGATCGCCGTTCCCGAGAGCGCCCTCAGCGTCAAGAAACTCGAGTGCGAGGTCATCTCCAACGAGAACGTCGCCACCTTCATCAAGGAATTCACCGTCCGGCTCCCCGAAGGCGAACACATCGACTTCAAGTCCGGCGAGTACATCCAGATCGACATCCCGGAGTACGAAGCCGACTTCTCCGACATGGGTGTCGCTCCCATCTACATGGGCGACTGGGAGAAATTCGGAATCACCTCGCTGAAGTACAAGAACACCGAACCCACGATCCGTGCCTACTCCATGGCCTCGTATCCGGCCGAGAAGGACGTCATCAAGCTGAACGTGCGTATCGCGACGCCTCCGTTCGACCGCACCCAGCCGAAGGGCGTGTTCAAGTTCGTTCCGGGCGTTCCTCCGGGAATCGCCTCCACCTACGTCTTCTCCCGCAAGCCGGGTGACAAGGTCATGATCAGCGGCCCTTACGGAGAGTTCCTCCTGCCGAAGGACGATCCCGAGGACATGGAATACATCTTCGTGGGCGGCGGCGCCGGCATGGCTCCGCTCCGCAGCCACATCATGCACCTGTTCAAGACGCTTAAGACGAACCGTCAGGTCCACTTCTTCTACGGCGCCCGCGCCCTCGTCGAAGCCTTCTACCTGGAGGATTTCGCCGAGATCGAGAAGGACTTCCCGAACTTCCACTTCCACCTGGCCCTCGACCGTCCGGATCCGGCCGCCGATGCCGCCGGTGTGAAGTACACCGCCGGTTTCGTCCACAACGTGATGAACGAGACCTACCTCAAGGACCACGAGGCTCCCGAGGACATCAAGTACTTCATGTGCGGTCCGCCCATGATGACCAAGTGCGTGTGCGACCTGCTCGACTCCCTCGGCGTCGCGCCCGAGAGCATCCTCTTCGACAACTTCGGAGGTTAGTCTCCGCATAATACATGAAAAGCCCGACTCATCCGAGCCGGGCTTTTTGTCATTCCGAGCGAAGCGAAGGAATCTATTCGTGCAGGAACCGGAGCACCATCAGCCGCACGCAGTCGGCGACGTGCTTTTCGGAATCGGTGGCTTTCTCCAGGAGTTCCGCCAGGTTCTTGTATTTGGTCATTTCCCGCATGTCCTCCTCCTCGGAGAAGATGTAGCCGATGTACTCCTCGTAGGCGTCGTCAGCGGCGTGTTCCATTTCGGTCACCCGGTCGCACTGGAGGGAGATGGCCGTAGCCTTGTCCCGGATGTGCCAGAGCATGGGCAGGAGGTCGCGCAGGGCCTGGGCTTCGTCCCTGATGAGCTGGGCGAGATCCTGGAGCTGCTGGTCGATCTTCTTGGGGCGGTAGATCTGGAGGGCCTTGGCGGCGTCCTTGATGACGTCCAGGCTGTCGTCCATGGACATGGCGATGGTCGTGAGGTCCGTGCGGCTGAGGGAACCCATCAGGCGCTCGGACAGCTGCTCCCGGTAATCCTGCAGGAGCGCGTCGCCCTGGGTCTCCAGGGACTTGATCTCACGCTGGCGGAGAATCCACTGCTCGGGGTCGACGGCGGTAAACATCCGGACCAGGATATCTGAAGACTGGCAAAGCAGTTCGGCCTGGCGCTCGAAGAAGGGCGTCAGGTCGCGTTTTGCGTCGAAAAGATGGCGTAAAGTTCGTAAAAAGTGCATATAAATATTTCTTACGTTCGCATGTTTCTTATCCTGGGAGGGCAAGAAACAATGAAAGTGAATAAAAAACATTAAAACCTGCGGGACAGACCTACCCTGCTTCCGTCACCTTCCGTCGGCCCTGCCTAACTTTGCTTCGACAAAAAAACGCCGAACATGCACAAAGGCCGGAAAATACACTTCACCTTCAACACTGTCTACACCCGCTTCGGGCGCCGCCTCTCTGCGGCTCTACGTGGGGCATTCTGCCACCTCCCGGCCTTTTTGCTTCTTGCCTGCTCGCCTCTTTCCCAGCCGGAAACAACACCCGCGGCGCGGAGAACACAAATATATACACTTATTGTCGGAAAAACAAACTTGCAAGGCATTGATTTATTGTTCTTCCAAGACGCGCCTTTGTACCGCCTGGACGCCTATCAGCACCTGGAAGGCGCCCCCGGGAACCGGGTGACGGGGACCTCGTCCACGGCCGCCCGGCAGGTTGTCATCCTTTCCAATTATCCTTCAAGCACTTACGCATGGAGCGGCATCCGCAGCCTCGAATCCCTGGCGGACCTTCCCTTCCGCCTGGCCGATGAAAACCCCTCTGCACCTATGCTTTATGGTATTACGGAAGCGGGAAGGACAGCGCAGGTCACCCTGCGTCCGATGCTCTCGAGAATCACCCTCCGGTCCGTCGCCTGCGAATTCAGCGAACGGCCCTATGTAGGTGAAAGACTGCAGGATGTCCGCGCCTATCTCACGTACGCATCGGAAGAATGCCGGCCTTTCTCGCCGGAGGACACGCCGTCCAGTTGGCTCAACGCCGGCCGCCTGGACGAGACGGCGACCGCGGCGCTTTCCCATCCGGAAACCGTCCTGCAGTCCCTGACCCCGTCCCTGGGCGGGCGCATCTACCCGGATGCCGATTTCTACTGCTATCCGAATCCGTCGGACGGAACGGAGTTCGGCAGTCCCGCCACCCGGCTGGTAATCGAAGGGAAACTCCGGGGAACGACCTACTACTATCCCATCGAACTGCCGGGGCTCAAGGCCGACACCCAGTATCGGATGGACGTAACGCTCACACGGGCCGGGACCACCGACCCGGACACCCCCGCCGTCGCCGGTTCCGTCCGGCTGGAAAGCCGGGTCCTGGACTGGGACGGCCGGGAATGGGATGACATACATTTCAACTGATTGATGGAGGAGACAAGCGATGAGGAGGGCCGGAGTCCTGCTGTTAGTGTTAAGCTTGATGATAGGATGTGATAACCGGGACCGGGACGGCCGGTTCGCCGAAACCGTACTGGTCCTGGATATGGAATGCAGTACCCCCACCCGTTCCGCTTTGCCGGACGAGACGCTTGTCTCCGACATTAATCTGCTCATTTACAATTCGGAAGGCCTCCTTGAAGAACGGCGGTTCCTCTCCGGCCGGCAGCTTTCCGCCTCGGACGGGACGGTCCGGCTGAAAACCGGCCTCCTGAAAGGCGTTCCCTACGACATCTTCGTGGCCGCCAACATCGGCTATGCCTTGCCGGTCCTGACGCGGCAAGAAGTTGAATCCTATCGCTACCATCTGGCCTACCCCGACGAGTACAGCCGGGGAATGCCGATGAGCGCGCACTTGGACGGGTACGTGAACGAGGGAGAGACGGAGGTCCTGCTCCCGCTGGTCCGCACCATGGCCCGGATCGATGTGACCCTCGACCGGACGAAACTGGACAGCGATGTCTCCTTTCAGGTCACTTCCGTCCATGTCGGAAACGGCCCGTCCTCGGTGCGGCTCTTCGGCGACAGCCGGGCGGAATCGGCCGCCCAGGTCTTTGCGGGCGGATTTTCGCTGGAAGGGAGGCAGGTACAAGCGCTCAACATCGACCAATCCACCGGCGTGAGCGGCAGCGTGAGCCTGTATCTGCCGGAGAACCTGCAGGGAGACTTGCTGCCGACGCAGGACGAGCGCGGGAAGGTCTTTTCCGAAGGGCAGTACGGCAAAGTCTGCTCCTACCTGGAAATCCGCGGTACCTACCACTCTGACACTTGGCACACCCGGGCGGGAGAGCCGCTGGTGTACCGCTTCTATCTGGGCGACGGTCCGGGAAACTTCGATATCTTCCGGAACACGGCCTGCAAGGTCACGGTCCATCTGGAAGGCACCGGGCTCGGCGAGGAAGGCTGGCGCGTGGACAAGAGCCGCCTCATACCGGAGACCCGCTTCACGCTCCACCCGGCGGCCTACAATGAATGCCGGTCCGGGGACGACTTCCACCTATGGTGCGACGTTTTCCCTGCCGATGTGGACTTTGAAATCGAGCCCGTCGCCTGGGACGACGACGAAAGGGTGCACAGCCTCTATACGTTCGATGTCGATCCGGACGGACACGGGCTGACGATCCATACCTGGAAAGGAGGATCGGTGATGGTGTACTTCAAGGCGGGACCGCCGGTGAACCGGGATACCCTGGCGATGGTGGTCATCGACCCGTAATCAGGTCCCGGAAAAGCCCGATCCAACGGTCCATGATGGCATCGACCCCGAACGAGCCGGCCCGCTCGCGGATGTTCCGCCCCATTTCCTCCAGCAGCTGCGGATTGTCCAGACAGGCCGAGATCCGCGCCGCCATGCCATCGACATCCCCCACCGGAACCGTATAACCGTCCACCCCGTCCCGGATGAATTCCGCCGGGCCGCAGGGGCAGGCATAGGCGATGAACGGAAGCCCCAGGGAGGCGGCCTCGATCATCACCAGCGGAAAGCCCTCATAGACAGAGCTCATGAGGAAAAGGGAACTGTCCAGCATCTCCCGCGCCAGTTCATGGGTGGCGGGATGCAGCCGGAGGCAGGAATCGAGTCCTTCCCGCTCGACGAGGGCGGCCACCCGCTTTTTCAGGCGCCCGTTCCCGAAGATGTCCAGGGTCCAGTCGGGATGGGAGGCATGGACCCGTTTCCACACCCGGACCAGGTCCTCGAAGTTCTTCTGCTTCTCGAAACGGCCGGCGCTGAGGCAGCGCTTCCGGGCGGCCGGCCGGGCAAAGCACCCGTCGGAGGCGAAGAAAGAGGGATTGTAGATCTGCTCCACCCGGGCGCAGAAAGGTCTCCAGACGGCCGCATCTTCCTGAGTGAGAGCGACAAAGCAGTCCAGTTTCCCGACCGCCTTTTCCATCCGGCGCAACTTGGCCCGTTGCCCTTTGATCCGGTAGGTTTCGTGGGAGAAATGGAACTCGGCCATGACGACACCCGTCCGCGGCAGCCGGTGCATCTGGAAAAGCTCCTTCCCACAAGTGGAGATGACGATATCGGGGCGCTCGGCCAGGATGAGGGAAGAGAGCCGCTTCACATAGCGGTGCATCTGCAGCGGAAGCCGGTAATTGACATCCAGGTCGATGTGCCGGACTCCGGGAGATAGGGGGAAGAAGACCGGACGCCCTTTCTGGTGGTTCGTCACCAGCAGGACCTCGCAGCCGTAGCGCTCCGTCAGGGCATTCGCCTTGGCCGTGAGGATGCGTTCCATGCCGCCTGCCTTGTACAGCGTGTCAATCAGGTAGATGATTTTCATGCAGCGTGATTTTAAAGCCCAGGATGGTGACCACTTTCCGGCGGGGATTCCCCTCCCAGTCAATGTTGAAGAAAAAATTCAGGAGCGGCTTGAGCACCTTCCTCAGACGCATTTTCCGGGCATAGGCGGCATCCGGCGGGTCCATGGTCACGACCCGGTATCCCTGCGCAGGGGCCAGGAGGGAGAAAATGCGCTCATACAGATGGGCCAGCGTTCCGCCGGAACCACTGCGGCTGCGGGCCGGGAACTGGTCGGCCCGGAACTCGCGTTTTCCCAGGGGGGCCAGAAGGCAGGGGCGGATGGCGAACATGTTCCCGGAGCAGAACTGTCTGTCATCCGTTTGCAGGCCCAGGGCGGAAAGTTCTTCCGTGAGCAGCTTCCCATCCTCCGGGAAGTTCAGGGCTCCGTACAGTTTGCCGGAGCACACCATTCCGGCGTCCGGTTGCTCCCGGAAGACAGAGACCACGTTCCGGACCCATTCCGGGTTGTGCAGAAGCGCATCGACAAGGGTATTCCTCCAGACCTCCCCCCGCATATGGAATCCGTTCAGACGGACGGTCTTCCGGGAAGTGATGTTCTTCGTATGCAACTTGAAGAGAATGTCGTACGGAGAAACATCCACCAGCGAGAGCATCTTCAGGAAAGGCCATACATCATAGCCGACATTCTCCACGGTCAGCAGGCGCGCATCCGGCTTGAAAGCCTTGACGGCGCTCACCAGGGCGGCATCCGCCTCGCAGCAGGTGACGACCAGGTCCCAGTCCAGTCCGTCCAGATTCCGGAGCCGGTCCAGGAACCAGGGCAGCTGGTCGTGATAGAAGACGTGGAGATGGACAAGGATCCTCATGGGCGGAAGAGTTTCAAGTAGCAACGCAGGATAAGTTGGGCGGGCAGGGAGACGTGCCGGCCGGCGGCCGGGCGGAATCCCAGCGCCAGCTCCCTTAGGTCAGGATAGTCACGGAAAAGGCTCCGGTCCAGGGTGAACCCCGTCCAGGCCGCCCGCAGCACCAGTTCGTCCTCCAGGTCCTTCACCGGCGAATCCTCCTTCCCGTGGAAATAGGCGTAAGTATCCATCATGTTCCGTGCCGAATAGGACCGGCGCGTTTTCTTCGGAACCCGGGTCGATGCTGCGCCGCGCGTCCGGACATAATGATAGAGCGGTTCTTTCAGGTGCACCATCTTCCGCGCCCGGTGGACGACCTGCGTGCAGAAAATGATGTCCTCGTGCATGGAATGGCGGGGATAGAAAAGATCCTGGCACAACGCTCTGGCGCAGAACTTATTGACGACATAGCCGTGCGCTTTGTACGTATAGAGGTCCTTCACGAACCGAGCAGGCGATACGAAACTGGAATCCTTGTCACTGCACACCCGGCTCCGGCCGCCGCCGAATTCCTTCACGACGTCGAAGACCACCAGGTCCGCCTCCTCTTCCAGCGCCGTTGCGACCAGTTTTTCCACCGTGTCCGGCTCGATGTAATCGTCCGAATCGACCTGCAGGATATAGTCCCCTTTCGCCAGCGAAATCCCGTACTTGCGGGCGAGCGCCTGCCCTTCATTCTCCTTGGAGACGATCCGGCAATCCCGGTCGGGATACGCTTCCAGCACCCGGCGGAGCACCTCGACGGAACGGTCCGGGCTGCCGTCATCCACGAAAATGAACTCGACGGAGGGATAAGTCTGCGCCAGGAGGCTCCGGGCGCAGGCCTCGATATAGTCCTCCACGCGATAGACCGGGACGACGACGGAAACCAGCGGCCGCTCCATCAGACGATATCCTTGAAACGGTCCGGAATCCGGACGATGAGCACCATCTCCATCATGCCGGGCTTGTTCCACGCATAGGGCGGCCGGCAGATGGCCTGGGCATGGCGGGCGAAACGCGTCCAGCGGTCGAAATCGCGCGCCTTCTTCTCCGTCACGAGGCGGATGGTCTTCGCGCGCTTCTGCATGTGCTTGCCCCATCCCTGGTCCACGCGGTCCTTGTCATTGTACCGGTCCTGCAGCCGCTTCATGTCGAAGTAGCCGAAATGAAACAGGTACAAATCCTTGGCGATATGGAAGTTATGCCCCTTGATCCGGTGGAATCCGCTTCCCCAGACGACGGGCGCCGCCACGATGGACGGCTTCGTGTAACGCGTCCCCAGGCGGGCGTAATGCCGCTGCTGCAGGAAAGGCCGGTCTTCCGTGATATCCGCCTCTTCGCCCAGTTTCTGTCCGAAATCCACCCCAAGGGCCGACACGGACACTTTCACATCCAGCGAGCTCAGGTACTCCGGGAGCGTCTTTCCGAGTTTCGGGTCCACGACCACGAACTCGTCGGCATCGACCCCGATCACGAGGTCGTAGCCCGAGGCGAGCAGGCCGGCCGCCTTCTCCGACAGGAACTTCAGGCGCCCCTTCTCCGCCGCGACGAGCTGGTTGCCGATCTTCTCGACCGCCTGTGCGTGCGTGCCCTCGCAATAATCCCCGACGACCTGGTCCAGGCCGTCCAGATAAATGTACAGGTTCTCTTTCCCCAGCTGCCCGCCGTAGTATTCCACCCACTTCCGCAGGTAGAAATCGTCGTTCCGGGCCATTGTAAGTGCTGCAATCCGTTTCATCATCTGAGATATTGTGCGGTAAACGTATTCCCGTGAGCCGCCAGGTCCTCCGGCGTTCCGGCGAAGACCACTTCCCCGCCCCGGTCGCCGGCGTCCGGGCCCAGGTCGATGACCCAGTCCGCGCTGCGGATGACGTCCAGGTTATGCTCGACCACGATCACCGAATGACCGCGGGAAAGCAGGGCGTCGAAGGCCTTCAGAAGCTTCTCCACGTCGTAGAAGTGCAGGCCGGTCGTGGGTTCGTCGAACATGAAGAGGATGCGGTCCTTCCGCGGACGGTCGTCGCCCCGGCTCAGGCTCAGGAAATAAGCGAGCTTGATACGCTGGCTTTCGCCGCCGGACAGGGTGCTGGAAGGCTGTCCCAGCTTGATATAGCCCAGGCCCACGTCCACGAGGGGCTGCAACTCCTCCGCGATGGCCTTCGCCAGATCCTCCTTCTGGGCACCGAAGAAAGCGATGGCCTCCTCCACGCTCATGTTCAGGATGTCATCGACATTCTTGTCCTTGTAGCGGACTTCCAGGATCTCGGGCTTGAAGCGCTTGCCGCCGCAGGACTCGCACACCATCGTGACGTCGGCCATGAACTGCATGCCGATCTTCACGAAGCCGTCGCCCTGGCATTCGGGGCAGCGCCCGCCTTCCTGGTTGAAGGAGAAGAAGGAAGGGGTGAAACCGTTGATCTTTGCAAACTGCTGTTCGCTGAGCAGCTTACGGATATCGTCGTAAACTTTCAGATAGGTGACGGCAT
>JAEEGJ010003569.1_pt1 | contig 58479 bp, 51 predicted proteins | sample 8958761 | NCBI WGS metagenome assembly JAEEGJ01 (sample SAMN16246546, study PRJNA631951) | gut metagenome | biome: gut microbiome; feature: rumen; material: RS-attached | host: Bos | place: Iran: Karaj | collected 2018-10 | reverse complement strand
AAAGGTGCAATAAGTCAAGTATTAACGCCCTTTTGTATGTGTCAAGTAAAAGTGGGCAGCAAATTTCAAATTCGTCATAATGTCTAAAACCACGAACAAAGATTTGTGAATTAGTTAGTTGCAGCCAAACGTTTAAGCCATGGCATTGTTGGAGGAATATTATAATTTTTTATTCCTTCATATCCTTTACCGGAAGTCGGTTTGATTTTTGAAGCCGATAATGGAGGCGTTTCAGCTTTACAGAATTCAGTATCTGTTTTTTTGATTTGGCGTTTAGACGTATGATAGATGCAGAGAAGAGCAGCCAGATTGTTTCCGCCCTCTATGCTCCAGCAGGCTCTGCCGCCTTTCATACGATTTCCAATCAGTGTGAATACATTGCTCTCCATACTTCCAAGACGAGCATGATGCACAACATCCTGTTTCCTTGTTTCCAGGATCCTTATACCTCGATCATAATATCCGGGTAATGCATCAAAGTTTTATGAATAATAATTATACAGCTCTTTCAGTTTTTCAACTTGTACGTTATCTTCAATTGAGTTTTCCTGTCCTTTCCCTGAAGTTTGAGCCAGTCACCATCAGCTTCTTCATAAAGGATCTTTGCTATGTGCAACACCTAAAGCTCTAATCTTTAGCATAAATAGCAACCTGCTTCTTCAGCTCGGGTGTAGACATAAGTAACTCTGATGCAAATCTTTCTGCATATCGCTCTATTTCATTTTGAGAATTGGGAACGCATGCAAACTGCTTATGAGAATCTTTCAAAAAATGGCACAATTCATGCGCAGCTGAATATCTTTGCCTTGTTATTGGTTTATTAATGTTTATTGCAACAACAGAAATATCGTTATCATCTTCTGGTGGAATATATACTCCTTCATAATTCTTAAAAGGTCTGACCGAAAAAAGAATACCCATATCTTTAAGCATCTGAAAAGGATTTATAGGGTATATAGGTGTTTTATCTTTATAATATTCATTAAAGAATGTCGAAGCTAGTTGATCAGCAGACATTCCGCCATTAGCTAAAGCTTCATAATCGTTTATCAAACTGTACGCTCCTTCATCCTCTTCTTAAACTCAATCAAATTCATAATTTCCCTTTGATCAGCCTCATCCAATTCTCCAAAACTACGTGCAAACATCTGAGCCGGCATAGTATTCGCTCTGCCATTAATAAGTTCATCCGCAGAAACTTGATATAACTCACTGAACTTAGCAAGCTCTTCAGAAGAAACCTTACGCTTACCAGATTCGATATCTACAATAGCAGTTCTTGTTACACCAATAACTTTAGATACATATTCCTGCGATAAATGCATACTTATCCTTATATCCTTTAATCTTTCATATGTTTTTTTCATAGAATTACCTCCCTTCGAATTGTCTGATTACAATACTATTATACTCAAAAATGTCTGGTTTGTCAACATTTGTGTCGGATTTTTCGACATTTGTGTACGTAAAACAGAATATTGCATAAACAAATACGCTTTATCGTATATTTTTACACAGCGAAGAATCTTTTTGATTATAACATTTATTTTTATTTGTTATATTCATGAAGGTAAAAGAAATTTATTTCATCTCAACCTGTATATCATTGTTATCAATAGTAACAATTCTTATTGAAGCTAAACTTTCCTCATTCAGTTCCATGTTGAGCAGCTCTCGGAGTCTCTGTAACAGGTCATCTTCTTTAACATTCCGACATTTACATCCGTTGCCATTATGCCGCTTCAGGCATGTCCATATTTTCTGTTTTACGCCTTTACGCCCATTAACAGTGCGCCTCGTCATCGGAGCACCGCATTCTCCGCAAAATACTTTTCCGTATAGGAAATGCGGTTTGCCACCCTTGGGACCATATAACAAGCCTGTATCTTTCCTATACTTCAGACGTTCCTGAACACTCGGATTTTTTTATTATCAGGCGTTTTATCGCACTGCTTTTCAATAATAATCCTCTTACTTTTCATAACCGGCTCCTTTCTGCGATTTTCTTTGCTTTCTTCATGATCTCAAGCTCGGTATAGGAAAAATTGACACGACGCTCGCCAAGTGTATATCTCTGCTCCCCAGTTAAAGTCTGGCTGATTATACGAAATAGCATGATCATTGTCGGAACAACAGAAATTATGGTATTCGGTACCATAGGATTATCCCCATATTGCTCAGGCGGTATGTATCCTTCCTGAGATGTAACCTTCTTTCCGAACTTGCAGGCACTCTGCCATATAGCATCCAGCTCAAAATCATCCAGTGGCGGATCACACTCTGCAGCCTTTTCAAGAAACTTATTATGGGCATCATCAGTGACACCGAAGCGCTTTACAAGTCTGCCCGCAATACGGGACATTGAGCTGTTGCGCTGTCCTTCCGGAATACTGCGGTTTGTTTTCATAAGCAGGAGCCAGTCCTCTATAGTCAGACTGCCTTCATGCCAGATAACGTCACCCTTGGAACCAAACAGGAAACGAGAAGCATCCAGCGCATTACCGTCAAAGAAGCTCATTTCCTTATGTATCTTCGATTTAATAGCCTTATGTGTAGCAGCATCATTGCAGGGAGAGGTCGGGAAATACACATGAAAGCGAGGCCTTGCAGAAACACTGCCTTTAGACAGATTATGGTGTCTGCTGTATGTAACCGCAAATGCTACATCGCTTAGTATATTTGCAAGTCTCTCCGGCGTGATCCACTCATCAGGATCGTCGCTGTGATCGTTATCACAATCCATAGGTACAACATCCGAAAACTGGAAATTAGCATCACTTCTGGCGAAACTCTCATACTGAGCACAAACATGGTCATATGATACTGTTTTCTTCAGATCAGCCTCAGAGGTTATAACTCTCTGGTGCGGATATATAGTATTCTTTGCATTACCGGTACAGTCAGCTGTGTACAGGGTGAATTTCATGTAGTCTCCTCCATTTCCTCTGTGAAGTAACGTATTTTCAAATGCTTTCGCTTTGCACGCTTTATTTCGCCTTTCATGCCTCTTGATATAACGCTGCCGAACACCCATAGTTCCACGCACTTACTCAGAAGCACTCGATTCATAAATATAGCCGTATTACGCTCCTCAGGTATTTCATCATCCATGAACTGAGTAAAATAGATATGTGGAGTTATAGGGAGATAGTTTCTGTCCACAGCAAAACGGCTGTATTTCTTTGCGTTCTCTATATTTCTCTCCGTATCTCCCGAATAAGGAGAACATATATATACCACAGGGCGATATGCTGCTTCCTTTTCTGCTTTCTCAATTCGTGTAAATGCTGCAAATTCTGTAGGGCTGAAGTAGCCCTCACTGTTATATAGATTTGCCATGTTTCTTCCTCCTTCTAGTCTTTTTTATAAAAGTCGCATTCATATCCGTCTGCACGGAGTATAAGGCCATTTGCCCAATCGGGTGTTTTTGACATCTGACTGCAGATATCTTCAAGAGAGGTTTCCTCTGTACACTCGATTATCATTTCGTCGTGTATGTGACCGACTATATGATACTTTGACAGCAACTTCATAGAATAAAACAGCAGATCACGGGCTATTGCCTGAACTATGTTCTCTACCAGCTTTCCGGAATATGTTTCAAGACGTTCCCAGCGCTTGGATGCCCCTATACCGTAATATGTGATAGACTCACCGCCGTAATGATTATCTTCTACTCTCGGCTTAACATATGCGAGTCTTCTTCCGGAAGGCAGTCTAATAAACAGGAATCCGGATTCATAAGAGAAAATGATACCATGTGTTTCAGCTGATGATTTGTAACGGACTGCCTTTATCGCTGCAGCCTCCACATCCCACCACAGCTGTACTATATGCGGCGATGCCTGCCTCCAGTCTGTTACTATCTGCTTCAGTTCAATATCGGACATATTAGCTCCGCCCATTGCTTTCATTGCTCCCACGGAGCCTCCATAGCCGCAGGCCAGCTCTGCAACTTTTCCTTTCTGTCGCAGATGGCCATTTATACCGTGCTTAACGACCGGCACTCCGAAAATACGGGAAGCAGAAGCGCAGTATATATCCTCACCGTCTGCAAAAGCTTTCATTCGCCAGGTTTCACCTGCAAGCCATGCTATAACGCGGGCTTCGATTGCAGAAAAGTCTGCAACTATAAACTTATAGCCTTCTTTCGGAATAAACGCGGTTCGAATAAGCTGAGAAAGTGTATCCGGTATATCATCATACAGGATCTCCAGAGCATCCATATCGCCGGAAACAACAAGCTTTCTGGCTTCCTCCAGATCAGGTATATGGTTCTGCGGCAGATTCTGCAGCTGAATTATTCTCCCTGCCTCACGGCCTGTACGGTTTGCTCCGTAGAACTGAAACATTCCTCGCGCACTACCATCAGAGCAGGCTGCTGTCTGCATTGCCGTATATTTCTTTACTGAAGACTTGGATGTCTGCTGTCTCAGACGCAGTACTTCTCGCAGCTTCGGGGAAACAGTACAAATAAGTACCTGTATCTCTTTCTTTTCAAGGGATTCTACCTTCAGACCATGCTTTTCTAGCCATTCCTTCATCTGTGATACAGAATTAGGATTTTCAAGTCCTGTCATTTCCTGTAGTTTTGCTGTAAGTCTTTCTTTTACAGCATCACCTATATGAATCGCATTCCGTACCATAGGCAGATCGACTCTTATCCCTCTATCATTTATTTTCTGGTCGAGGTGATATTCCTCCCATATAAAATCAGGCACTGGAAAGCGAGCAAGCTTTGCCTCTATTCCCATTTCCGTCTCTACATCCCGCCTGTTATATGCTTTAAATACAGTCCATTTATCAGGCGCATCTGCAGGTTTATGAAACTGCGGTACTCCGTCTTTGATATCATAAGGTACACAGAAATACCGTATAAGAGCCTTTCCTTCAGTCATCTTCTGCTGCTCAAGATTCAGAGTAGTTCCCACACCGGATAAAGTTAATGGTAAACCGAGATATGCAGCTGCGATCATAGAACAGTGCCATGATACAGGATCCAGATAGTCACTCACAGAGTCATCATCTTCCCCGTAGCTACGGAATACTTCAGGATATTTACGCTTCAGCCAGACCGACAGGCATACACGCTCAAAGGCTGCATTGAAGCTATGCTTGATTACGGAATCATTTACTATTGCATTTAGAATATCATCAGGAAGCACTTCTCCGTTTTCCAGATCAATGACACTTACAGGTCCATCGTCTACGGAATATGCAAACAACAGGATATCAAAATACGGTGAATCTGCATAGCGGTATACACCTGTCTTTGTAATATCCACATCGCTCCTGGTTTCAAGATCTATCATTATTTTTTTCATTGTTACTCCTGATCCCACCCACAGCATTGCCGCAAACGCCCACCCGTCTGTATTATTTATGAAAGGAAATCATCATCGTCGTCACAGAAATCATCTTCAGCACTTGATCTTCCGCCAAGAGGCTCACCATCACGAAGCTTCTGAAGATTATTAAGCCCGCAGGCAATACCGCGATTACCGTTGGAATTGAAAGCATAAAAGTTGATCGAGGCTCTGCCATAAATTCCGGAATACAGCTCACTCGTATCAATAATAGGCTGAAGATCAGCATCTACTACGCCAGGCTTGGTTGCACTGTTGGCGTTTATGAAATATGAATCCGCATAAGCCTCATCGTCCGGTCTCTCCTCATCGCCGTCACGAAGAGGTGTTTTTATAGTCTTCAGCGCCGGAACTGTCTTTCCGTTACCCTTAAGCTTGGACTGTCCCTCCTCATATGCGGCCTGTATTGCAGCCTTTATCTTATCTACAGTTACTGTATCAGATTTAGGGATTATAAGGGAAACACTGTATTTAGGTGTTCCACCATTGATAGCTTTAGGTTCATTAACTACCAGATAGCTGAATCTGGTATCTTTTCCCGTTATAACCTTAGTTGGATTTACAAATTTTGTCATATTAGTTTTCCTCCTTGAAATCATCTATTGTCCACGCCGGACGTTTGTCTGAATCAGGTACAAGTGTTGGTTTTCCCTTTGGCTTTTCTATAAGGGAGCCAAGTAATGTATTGAATTTCTTTGTTCCCAGCATCTTTGTCATTGCAGTTACACCCAGAAGCTTTTTCTCAAAAGGATCATATCCTGCGTCAGTGACTACAGAAACTACCGCATCTTCGCTGATATATTTCCGATTGCTACGTCCTTCCACAAGCTTGAAGCCAGGATAGCTTTTGCCGCCTATTGCCTTTTCCAAAGCATAGTCCTTAACATCATTTACCCAGCTGATAAATGTTTCTGCCCGTTCAAGAATCATACTGATCTCATCGTCAGAAAGCGTATCAGGTACAGCAAAGTCATACTGTGCCATCTTCATGTTATATTCCGCCCTTTTTCGGCATGTAGCCTTCACGCTGCAGAACTGGCAGTGCTTACCAGCCATGTATTCTCCCGCGCCTTTTGCGGCAAGATATGCTGCAGGTATAAGGGTATTATCTGCCCAGCCAAGCAGTTCTTCAGTCGATATCTCTGCAATGCTGATATTATCCCTGCGGGGCTGGAATATAACCATGCGTATCGTCTTTATTTCGTACAGCGACTCAAACAGATTCAGAGCACCCAGAGCGTACATCCTCATCTGGCTGTTATTCTCAGCTTCAACAAGTACACCGAGTCCATATTTGAAGTCAATAATGGTCATAACATCATCAGCAACAATAACGCAGTCAGCAGTACCAAAGCTTTCTGGTACCCAGCGACTAAAGTCAAGCCTCTGCTCAACAAGGACTATGGGATCAGGGCAGCTTTCTTTTGCCGCCTGTACCTGCTGCATTACGAACTCACAATAAGAATCGGTACACTCCGACATTTCTTCGTCGAAGTAATCCAGGTCTTCAGTTGGATCCTTTACATCTTTGCCCAGCGCCTTCAGCACCTTATATTCGCAAAGGCTATGAGCATCTGTGCCCTGCTGTGCATAGGAGCTGCCTGTGTCATCATCGGCATTAAGCTTAGCAGAAGGCGGACAGTTTATCCAGCGACTGCTGCTGGACGGTGAAAGCAGTGCATGTCCTGACATTACAGCGCCTCCGCTTCCGCAAGCAAGGCAGCATAATCAGCTTCAGCTACATCGGATAACTTCTCAGCCCCGTGTTTAGCTATAAGCTCCTTTATCTCTGAGGTATGTCCATTGCGGGATATCTCAGCCAGACGACTGCGAAGCTCTACAAAAGATACAGCTTTCTCATCCTGCTTAGGCTGTTCCTTCTTGGTTTCCTTCTTTGGTTTCTCCTGAGGTTCATCTTTTTCCGGATCATAAATAGTCTCAAAAGACTTAAGATACTCAGTTGTGACCTTATCTGTCAGCGCTGCAACAGCAAGTGTCAGCGCATTCATAGCATTTATCAGATTCATTCCTTTGTCCATAGTTTTCACTCCTTATCAGGTATCAGTCTTCAGAGCAATACAGCTATTATACGCCAGTGTGCACCCTGACTCATAAACACAAGCTCTGTCCTTGACTGTGTCTATATCTTATCATTTTCGATGCAGCATTAACATAGATAAAAAATGGGGGCTGTTTTTTGTTTATCATGTCTATAATTTGTTTTACAGCAAATTATTGTCAATATGCTCTGATTCTGACGGATTTTCTATGAACAAATAGTTACCAAACTGTTTCCAAAACTGAAATCGCCCCCATTTTTAATGGAGGCTGTCTATAAAAAAAAGGAGGCCCGAAGGCCTCCAATAACTAAATATTTCACTGTGGTTCGAGTTCAGGCTCGCTTGTTGTGATGACGTCCTCATTTTCAAATTCAATGATCTCCATTATAGGTTTGTTGTATATTTCCTTCATATTATTCTCCTTTTTTATCTGCTCAAACTACGGTGTTTTGGAGCATAAGCATAGACATAGAAAGCCTTTGCCATTTCAGTAAGCTTCTTGCTGGCGTTAGGATTGTGCAGCACCCTGTAGACATAGGAAATAGAACTGAACTCATAATCCGTTCCGTCGATAGTTGCAGTATGCTTATCGGTGAGATCATAAGGCGTTGTGCCTTTTAGCTCATAATATTTTTTGCCGTTCTTGACTTTGGCAGTAACAGCTTCACCGTCTATCTTCACATCATCGCTGTCAATATAGAGTCTTATATCTACATTGGAGCCGAGTACAAGAGACATCTGTACATCATTACCGAATCCGGGCTTATGGCTGTCGATGTTTTCCATGTCTATATCCCATACGTAATTTATCTCATGATCAGTGCCTTTAAAGTAGTTCTGTGATGCCTTGCAATAAAAACATACTGCATTTAAAAAATCCAGATCGCTCGGATAATAACTAAAAAACTTTTGCATATTACTCAGCACACTTTCATCGAGCTGACAATAGCTGCTGAGAACACAGTCGCAGGCAAGCCAATCACCAGTTTTACATATAATAAGCTGTCTGCCATTTTTATCATAGCATCTTACAGTGATATTTTCTTCGTACTGATAGGGTAAAACAGGATAGAAAAGAATAAAATCCTTAATTTTTTCTTTATCGGGGAAATCATTATAAACGACATCACCATTCGGACCGCTCATAACAATTTCAGCAACATTTGAACCAATAGATCTTACACCCAGCTTTAAGCCAAGACCATCTTTAAAAGTTGAAGCAAAGGTTTCAAGCACAAGAATGTCAGGCTCAAGAGCAGTACAGTCACTAAACATATCATAAGTATGCCATTCATTGGGAAGGTTCGTTTTGGACATATCAAATCCCCTGAGATCAATTGTTTTAAGCTTGCTGCAGCCTTTGAACATTCCCCACATTTCACGGACATTGGACGTATTGAAGTTGTCTACGTCCAGGGAAGTAAGTTCACAGCAATTTTCAAACATATTATCCATATTCACTACATTGGATGTATCAAAGCTGCTTACATTTAACGAAGTCAGACTTTTACAGTTATGAAACATATACTCCATTAATCTTACATTTGACGTATCGAAGCTACCAAGATCAAGAGCTTCCAAACTGGAGCAATCGCCAAACATATACTCCATATTTACTACATTTGATGTGTCCCAGCCGCTCAGATTCAGTTTTTTGAGATTGTAAGCGGAATAAAACATAGAATCCATGTTTACAACATCAGAGGTATCAGCGTTTGAAAGATCCATCTCTTCAACATTACGGAAGTTAATTAAACTACAACAACTAGCCGGAAATTTTGTTCCCTCAGCGCAAACGATCTTTTTTACATCTTTACCATACCATGTTGTCTCGTTACTCCATAATTTTTCACTTGTAACATTACCGTGCAGGGTAAGAACTCCTGTATCTTCATCAAAAGAACCGCAGGTATCATCTTCCGCATGGGCAGTGAAAGAGCTTTTTAAAAATGTGCAGCCTTTGATTGGTACATTGACAGCGCCGCCTGCAAGCGTTAATGCGAGAACTGCTGCTGCCGTTTTCTTCATTAGATACATTTTCATTAGAACATCTCCTTTTTGTATTACAGTTTGAGTCTGAAACGAATGTATTTGCCGATTATTTGCTGAGTTATGTGAATGCAAATACATTTTACCATATTACATTTTTGATGTCAAGGTCTTAATATTGTAAAAAAAGGAGCCAAAGGCTTCTGATTATTGAAGATATTTTAAAACTTTACTTCGCATACCTTTTATGTTCTTCTTTATCTCTTGTCCACGGAGTGAAGCCTTCTGCTTTCAGCAAATCATTTATCTGGAATACATTTGCTTTTGGCATCAGTTCGAATATAGTAAGATACAACCTGTGCGCAGGATTATTGGTATCATACTCCACCTTTGCCTTCTACGAAAAGCCTCTTCAAGCTCAAGAGCCACACAGAACGCCAGCACTGTCTCCAGCTTGACTTTCTTTCCATTACGAAGCTTATTGATAGTATTTACACCTAAACCGCTGCGGTCTGCAATCTGATCCGTTGTTAAACCGCAGCGCTGCATATGGAACTGTACAGCTTTTGCAAAGTCATTGACTGCAGATGCTGCTGAGAGTTTATCATTTTCTTCTGTAATCTCATATAGCGCCATGCGTATCTTTCGTCTCTGTTCATCACTGAAGGAGCGATTACTGTCAGTTATCTTTGTCAGTTCATCCTTATGAAGTTCGCCATAGATATAGCAGTAGTCAAAATCAGCATAAACCTTCTTGAAATCAAGGCAGCACTCAGCCATATGGTGTCTTGCATATTCAGTAAGTCCAACGCCCATACCGTATTCCTTATGGACGTACTTATCGCTGTTGATGACAACGTGGCCGTCTACATACGTAAACCTCTTTGTACGTATGAGTTCTGCAAATGATTCGCATGAAGCATATACGTCTGCGACCTGCCGCAGGGACAGTGTATAGGTATAGTCATCAGGGAAATCATATTCTACGTCATAATCCTCAACATAGCCTGATACGTTATACACATACACGCCGCGAACTTCCGGCCAGCCAAGCTCTGCTATTCTTTTCTTCGCTGTATTTCTGGTTACTCCGAATTTACCTTTTACAAGATTTATAAGGCCTCTGTAATCATTCCAGTCCGGCTCTCCTTTATATCTGCCCAGATAAGAAAAAATTACATCGGTTGTCTGTTCCTCCGGCATCTGAATAAAGCGTGGTATCGATGTCGCCTGCGTTTCCATCCATTTCAGACATATTTTCTGCGACTGAGAATAGAAGTAATCATTGAACTCAGGCATCTTCCGTCCGACCATTTTTCTATAATAGCTCTGAAGCTCATAGAACAGGTTATGGAGATAGAAATGAACGCACTCGTGAATAATAGCGTTATGTGCCTCTTCATCATCTACAATATTGTCAATGAAGATGGTTGGTCCTGCGACATGGAACTTTTTCGCTCTCCTCTGTTCATTATACACCGTTGTATCTCTTTTTTCAAGTATAAGCTTGGATCTGACACTGCTATTCTTTGACAAACGGACATACTTTATTTCCAGCCCCATAGCTTTTGCAATAGCTGTAGTATTTACACGACAGGGATAATTCGCCTTATAAGGATAGAACTTATCTACTATCTCATCAGCAATTATTTCAAAATCCTTCTTTGACAGTATAGGAACAAGATATTCATCCAGCGGATGACACAGCCGTATATATTGTTCGTTATATAGCTCTGCATCAAGTAAAAAGTCCGATCTGCCTCCTGATACATATACACCGTGCACGATATATTTCTGGCAGCAACGATATGCTCCTTCTACAAAGACTACATTACAGATAACATACATAGAAAACGATTCGTGATCAATACGGTCATATCTGCCGTCCTCTATGACAACATTTTCTATCGCCGCTTTGTATGATACCCCGTACGGAAGCGGAAGCTGTCCGCAAACATGAAGTTCACGGATAAAACGTCCGTACTCTGCCGTATAGTTCCACCTGAGAAAATCCGTAAAAGATACTATCTCCGGCAGTTCGGCGTTCCATTCCGGATTCCGTATCACTTTGTACTGTCCCTTGTTAACCTTATCCTGAATGTGAAGAAAAGGTCCTCTGTTGATATATTGTCATGTAGTCCTCTAATTCCTGCAACTTATAAAGCTCTGTCCTGTTGCACTTGTCTTTTCGTTTCCCACATTATATCACAGGTTTCAGATTTTGTAAAACCGCATTATAGAATATTTGTTCTCATTTTATGTGATATAATTAATAAAATAGAGGCATGAATCAATGACTTTACGTAACCTTAACTTTATAACCATTCAGATACACTGGTTCATTTGCATAGAGATATGCCGTCAATTTCAAGAACTTTTGTTCGTTCATATGATTTTCTGTTTAATATAAAGAAGTCCGCCCATATGAGCGGACTCTTTTCTTATATATTTATGGCTCGATAATGCTGCCGCCCCACTCAACAACTGTGAAGCCCTTTCTTTCAAAGGTCTCAAGCTGCTGTGGTTCTATATCCATTGCTTCTTCAAGCGGGACATAAACCATGAATATACGGAGCAAGCTATCCGGTGTCGGTGTGATATCCAGTTTAGCTGAATTTGTATAAGCTTCACCCTGGAATGTAATGAGATTATACCTGTTGTGTTCCATTAGCGGCAGCCAGTATACGATAAACTCATTCATCTCTTCCTCAGTCAGCCCCATATATGTGAGCTTTTCCTTTAGGAAGCTCTCTGTGTCACTGCCGGCAACGCAGAAACCCTTGGAGAAGTCATATCTTGTACGGCAATTGCAGCTGTCCCAGAAAAGGTACTTATGGTGTGTACCGTCTGCCTTGTTGAGAAGCGAACCGTCAGGATATGCGGTAACGTCCCAGCCGTTATTGTACTTTGGATATGTTGTATACAGCTCGGACTCTGTCAGCTCAAGTTCTACGTGAACATCGGTCTCTTCTTCGGGATAAAGGTAAATCACAGGCTTATAGTCGTAATTGTCGAACCCCCCAAAGGAAGAAAAATCAGTAATATCAACAGCCTTAGTCCAGCCATAGTGACCGTTATACTCAGTAAAAAACCAATAGTTATTGTCAGGCTGAACTCCAAGCTCTTTGATTCGTGCATTTCTCGGAATTGAAGTGATACACTCATAGCTTTCATCAGGTCCGCTGTACAGTTTCAGATCATCAACGCTGACAGTCATGTACGATCCGAATTTAACTATATCATCCGGCTTAACATAGGCTATAGGGTTATAGTCGGAAAGTCTTTTTCTCATTTCACAGAGATCATATATGTCCCATTCACCGTCGCCGTTCAGATCGTAATTCTTCTGCATTCTGCTGAGGTATCCATTAAGATCCATTGCCAGATAATCATGATAAATGTAGTCAGCACAGTCAGGTGTTTCATTTCCTTTTCCCATAATATAGTCTTTCAGGAGCTGGAAATCTTCAGCGCTAAATGTCTTGCTTTCCGGTATCGTCCGCTTTATATCTACTTTATTGAGATATGCCGAACCTGATGTATCATATGCAGTGAGTGCAAATGCAGTATCGCCTGTATGCCCGAGGTCAAGCCCCAAATCTTTCAGCTTTGTGAAAATATCCGTAATGCTGAATGAGTTTTCGTAACGGGTATAGCCGGCAGGTATATCATCAGCCGTTACAGGTTCAAGTTCATCTTTACGGATAACATACACAGTGGGGTGAGCAAATATATCGACTGTCTCAGAAAACCATACCTCGTATTCGACCCCGTCGGAACTTACAGTACCCATTTCGACGGGAGTACGATATAAATCCCTGTCGTAATCTCTGAGCAGGTCAAAGTTTTCGGTTTTATCGTATATAAGGATATATGATACGGAATCACCGCCAAGGGGATCAGAAGATGAAGGCTGATCCGGTACATTTCTCATACATTGTACAGTGGCGCCTATGTACCACCTTGAATCAGATGTTTTTTCCGCAATGTCACCGATATCAATGCTGTATTCCAGTGCAAGGTCATCGACATCATTGAAGTACAGCTCTCCCTGCTGATCTGCCCTTCTATATGAACTGAAATTATGCCATACGCTGAAATCGGAAGTCCTGAACTGATCAAATAAATGCTCGTCATCGCTGTCGTATGCATAATATTCCCATGTACATTTTATGGGCTCTCCGACGCAGCCTTTCATTTCCATATCATATCCGAATGCAGAATACCTTTTATCATCAACTTCTTTATCGTATACTCTGACAATGTGTATATTATTATTAAGGTCTATCAGGTTCTCCTTATGCTCATATTCATTACCGGAACCTGCTTTTTCGGGAACTGTGATATTATTGCGTATCATCTCTGCACTGCCTTTTGACACTCCACCGTTTATACCTGTACATAAATAAACAGGGACAATAGGATTAGGGCTCCACATGCAGAACATAAAAGCGGCAAGGTCGTGATTGGCTGATATTTTTCCGTTTTTGCCATTGATATCAGCTTTTTTGTTTATCACATAATAAATATCATTTAAAACGGCTTTTCCTGTACCTGCCAATGTCTTTTCACTTTGATATATATCATATTCATTGCCTTTTTCACTTGCGTCATTCAAGTAGACCGCTTCCTCGGGAACTTCCCAGTTAACAGCTGCGTCTATAATATACAGATCTATATTTCTATAATAATCCTCTGTTTCCTCTCCGGTAAATGATGCATGGGTGCCAATAAAATAGGAGCCCTCTGCATTAACCTCCATTTCATAATCTACCGAGGAATTACTGATCCAACTGGAATCATCTCCCGAAACAGATTCTATTCCGCGTTCAAATACAGGAGCCCGAGTGTATTTTGCATCTGTTGAGTTCCATTTTGCTTTGAACAGCGAAGGAGATATAAGTTCCATCTCATCTTCTGCAGAACAGCTGATGAAACGGTAATAATATCCGTCCTTGACTCCCGTGCTACTGTAATTGAGAATTTCATTTCCAGATACATCCGCAACTGATACATCATTTGCTGTTATATCTGAATCCGCTGCAATTGCAGGGATATTCGCAGCGCATATCGCTGTGACTGTCATGGCTGACACTATGCTTTTTATAAGTCCTCTCATTTTTACCTCCTCCATTCCAATCGTGAGTAACGTCCTTACTATAATTACATTATACATTGCAGACAGCAATAAAGCAAGCAGTTTTTTGCTTATTCAGTTTTCAGCGATATAACGGCTTTAAACATGGAACTTAGTCCCTGTTTTTTTACGACTAACAAAAAATTGTTTTATTATTTGTCTGAAAAGAGTTTTTTATTTCGTATATATTATATGGGGATCAGTTTTTATCAAGCTTGAACAAGGTCCCGTAAAGATAAATCTTATGCATACTTTTTGAAAACAGTACAGCATTTTATTATTTATCCTACAATTTATTCATGAATAAAATCATCACTTGAGAGGAAACTCTCAAACATTTACTATCAACAAAAAATAATCGGAGGACAACTTTATGAAAAATCTTAAAAGAATCACATCTCTCATTGCAGCTGCCGCAATGACACTTTCTATGGCAGCTGTAAATGCAGTAGCTGCTGAGAGTACAAAATCTGATACTCTGCTAAATCGTTCAAGAGTATTCAGAGTTGACGATCAGGTATTCACAGAAAAGTATGCTGACGCTGTACAGCGTATCGAAGCCGCTAAGAAGTACTTTGACCTTTCTATAGACCCGTCTTACCAATATAACGATAAAGTGAATATCGACTACTTTGATTATATGACTATCAGAGAAAAAATAAACGACGTTTACAGCAGATATAATTTCTCAAAGACTGAGTACACCTTTGGCGAGGGCGCAAGCAACGGCGCAGGCTACGACATGGTAAGATGTGATGTGGACGGAGACGAGCATTACAGCTACTATGATTACTGCTGTATGCTCGTGGTCTCAGTGACCTGTGAATTATTTGCGCTTTCTATTTTCATCAGTTTAGAAACGCCAAATATTGTTCCCGCAGCAAGCACTGCACCTGCTGCGATCAGGGCTATACACTCAGATTATCTGAACGTACCTGCTCCGAAACAACAGAATCGGCAGCTTCTTCAATTAATTCTCCAAGTTTTTCATAATTTATGATTGTATGTATCGGTTCCACAGGCCGAATTCCTATAATCTTAGGTTTCACGATCTCAGATATTTTTTTCAAGGCGACGTTTTCTTCCATATGTGATAAATAAGACCATAGTAAAGCAGCTATCATGTATTCTGGCATTTCTAATGATACTGGCTCTATAGAACTAATTTGATTAACGTTCATAAATGCATTACTCTCCCTTGAAGTATTTTCAAGGAATAGCATACTACAATTTCTGATACATTGCAAGCATTATATAAATGTTTGTAATAACATTATAAAGAAGATGCCTGCTTATTAAAGCTCATATGGGCAGTATTGCCATATCATAATACAAATATGTGAGAGTGACAGTACTCACATGATAGATGACATATCTCATTCAACAAATGACAAATGACATCTTATATAATTCCATAAAGCATGATAAAATATAACCATAGCAAACGAATTAAAACAGTTCAGGCGCCGGACTATTTTAATAGAAGAATCTAAAAAACATTTAATTCATTATTCAAAAAGGAGGTTGTTTATATGAAAAAGCTTTCCAGGAAAATAATATGTATTCTTTCCAGCGCTGTCCTATTTTGCGTTGCAAGTGGTATGACAGCAGATGCAGAGACAAACATAATTACACTTGAGTCAAATTCGACGGAAGTAAATACATCATTAAGAGAAGGTATCACACTGAAGCCAACATTGAATTTGTCTGAAGTGCAACAATTCCCAGGTGATAATTATACAAAAATACCAAGTGGAACTTTGGAACCGAACGATGGAACAATTGATATTTCACTTAAGGCTAGTCAAAAGTATACCGACCTTACCCTGACACAAAATGAAATATCAACTGGAAAAAAAGCTATTCTTGAAGTTAAAACTCAAAATACAAGATATTATACTTTCGGTACCGTTAAATACCAGTGGTTTGGCCCTAATGGATTAATATCAGGTGCTAACAGCAAAACATATGAGACAATTGTTCCAGGTTCATATTACTGTTATGTATGGATTGATTATGACTTCGACGATGACGACAATAGTGCTGCTGTTTTAATTGAGGAAGGCCATTTGAGCTATTATGTTCCCAGTCTTAGTTCGCACAGAAATCTCAATGGTTCTTCATTCAAGCTTCCTGCCGAACGGATATGGAAAGTTCCAGAAGGCGCAGTTAAGACTGATACAGCTACAGTAAGATTAGTTAATGAGTTGACCATTGAAAAACAGCCAATGAATATGCCGATTTATGATTTTGAAGTGGGCAGTTTAGATTATGGTGCGGAGTTTAGCGTTTCTGTTACCGGTGGAAGTGGAATTTACAATTATGCATGGTACAATATCAATTCTTCTGAGCCAATTGCATTTAATCAGACATTAAAAACTTACGATATTGGCGAATATTACTGTGTTATTGCAGATAATCAGGGAAGAACAGTAAAAACTGATATTGCTAAGTCTATAGGCGAACCTTTATGCTGTAACAATAAAACTAATAAGAGGATAAATATTGATAATAGCGGAGAATATCGAAATATGGACATAGATTTTGAAGCTGGTATTCTGAATGAAGAACATATTAAAACAGAGTTTTTGGTTGAATGGGAAGAAGCCGATATCTTTCAGGACAACTGGAATAAAATAGACAGTATAACAGATAAAACCGTTTTTACTCAAAAAGTATATCTAACAAAAGATAAGCAAGTTCGTTATAATGCATATGTTCTGGTAAATGGCAAAAAATGCGGTCAATTAACTTCAGGAATCTCAACCGTAACCAATCCTTTGAATGTTACATTAGACAAACAAAATGTTTATAAAATCGGAAATGATGTTTATGCATTGTTTGATGTCACAGGAGGATATGGTGATATAGAGTTATCTAATAATTTCCGGAACAGTTACAACAGTATCTACTCAAGTGTCAATCCGAAAAGTTATACTCCTGATCGTAAAGTATTGAGCAAAGCAATACAGTTTGTATACGTTGATTATACAACAAACGAGTATGTTTTTGTATATTACTGCCGCTTTGGCATAGTTGATGAAGTAAGAAATTCATATTTAACTTCCCCAGAAACTTACGAAGATCAACAGTATCGTGGAACTATTGTTCAAATAGATAGAACTCCATATAAATAAACCTTATAACTTCTCAAGTCATAATGGGTTTCAATTCTCTATTAATACAATCTTTCCCCGAGCATTTGCCCGGGGAATTCTCTTTCTTATATATAGTATCCAGCATACCATTCAGCGAATTTTCTAAGTCCTTCACGGATTCCAATTGTCGGTTTGAACCCATAATCATCTTCAAGTGCCTTACTGTCAGCATAAGTTACAGGAACATCACCAGGCTGCATTCCCACAAGCTCACGATGTCCTTCAAAATCATAATCTGCCGGAAGAACGCCTGCATTTACAAGTTCTTCCTGTAATGTGCTTATATAATCCAGCAGATTCTCTGGTATTCCGCCGCCGAGGTTATAGACTGCATAAGGTGGAAGCGGAAGTCCATCCTCACCATTCTTTTTCTCAGGAGCTCCCTGCATTACACGGAATACACCCTCAACAATGTCGTCTACATAAGTAAAATCACGCTTGCAGTTACCATAATTGAAAATCTTGATAGTTCCATTTTTCGCTAATGTGTTTGTTGCAGAAAAGTAGAACATATCCGGTCTTCCAGCAGGTCCATATACTGTGAAAAAACGTAAGCCCGTAGAAGGAATATTGTATAGTTTAGAATAGCTGTGTGCCAAAAGCTCATTGCTTTTCTTTGTTGCAGCATATAGCGATACCGGATTGTCTACCTTATCGTCAACAGAAAAAGGAACTTTCTTGTTACCGCCATATAGTCATCAGGGAAATCGTACTCTACGTCGTAATCCTCAACATATCTTGATATGTTATACACATACACACCGCGAACTTCCGGCCAGCCAAGCTCTGCTATTCTTTTCTTCGCTGTATTTCTGGTTACTCCGAATTTTCCTTTTACAAGATTTATAAGGCCTCTGTAATCATTCCAGTCCGGCTCTCCCTTATATCTGCCCAGATAAGAAACAATTACATCGGTTGTCTGTTCTTCCGGCATCTGAATAAAGCGTGGTATCGATGTAGCCTGCGTCTCCATCCATTTCAGACATATTTTCTGCGACTGAGAATAGAAGTAATCATTGAACTCAGGTATCTTCATTCCGACTATTTGCCTGTAATAGCTTTGAAGCTCATAAAACAGGTTATGAAGATAGGCATGTACACATTCATGAATTATGGCATTCTGTGCCTCTTCATCGTCAACGATGTTATCGATAAAGATAGTTGGTCTTTTGACATGAAGCTTTTTTGTTCTTCCATTATCATTATACACCGTTGTATCACGTTTTTCAAGAATAAGCTTGGATCTTATCTTCCCATTTTTCGATAAACATGCATGTTTTACCTCCAGTCCCATAGCCCTGGCAATAGCAGTAGTATTCACACGGCAGGGATAATTAGCCTTATATGGATAATATTTATCGACTATCTCATCTGCGATAATTTCAAAATCCTTCTTTGCCAGTATCGGTACAAGGTATTCATCCAGCGGATGGCACAGCCGTATATACTGACCGTTGTAAAGCTCGGCATCAATAAGGAAGTCAGATCTTCCTCCTGATACATATACACCGTGTACGATATATTTCTGGCAGCAGCGATATGAGCCCTCTACAAAAGCTACATTACAGATAACATACATAGAAAATGAATCGTGATCGATGCGGTCATATTTGCCATCTTCAATAATAACATTTTCAATTTCGGCTTTATTTGTTATGCCCCACGGAAGAGGAAGCTGCCTGTATAGATGAAGCTCACGGATAAATCGGCCATAGTCTGCAGTATAATTCCATCTTAGGAAATCGGTAAAAGATATGATCTCAGGTAGTATGCCGTTCCAATCCGGGTTACTTATAACCTTATACTGTCCCGGGTGGACCTTGTCCGGGATATATAGGAAAGGTCCTCTGTTAATATATTGTGTCATGCACACCTCTCCTTTTTGCAATTAATTAAACCTCTATTCTGTGGCCTTTCTCATTAGTGTCACCTATTATATCACACGCATCATTTTTTGTAAAACTGTAGTATAGAATATTCGTTCCTTTTTTATGTGATACAATTAATAAACAGGAGGCCCGAATTCATGACTTTACGTTCTTCGGCATTTATAGCTTTTATGGAACGATAGTTCTTTTTCATAGACATACGTCTGCATATCTAAGAACTTTTGTTCGTTCATACAATTTTGTATTTTCATATTTTCTACCATCAAACACATCCTTTGGGTGAGTCATGAAAAAGATATAATTGATGATTTGTTATAATTAAAGAGCAGTCGACAAATACGCAAAAATCTGATAGAATAAGAAGTAACCGCAAGTGAACATCTCCTATTCATCAATTCTATTTATTAATGAATATGAACAAAAAGCATATTCGTTATTGCTATTATTCCGTCAATTTGGAAAAAACAAAAAAATTTTTAGAATTTATGCAACCAAGGGAGTCCATTTGGGTAGTATTATAATAAGAGCTTTTGAATCATAACGATAGGAGGAAATCATGGAAGATCATCAAATTGTAGAAATGTACATACAAAGAAATCAAGAAGCTGTTATTCAAACAGAAATGAAGTACACTCAGTATTGTCGTTCAATAGCAGTACATATCCAGCATAATTTAGAAGACGCAAATGAAGCTCTTAATGATACCTGGCTGGCAGCCTGGAACAGTATACCGCCTCATATTCCAAAATGTCTTAAAACATTCCTTGGCAGACTGACTCGCAATATCAGTCTGAAACGTGTACGCTCTGAAAATGCTCTGAAGCGCGGTAATAATGAAATTAAAGTAATATTTGAAGAGGTAGAAAACTGGCTTCAATCAGATCAGGATTTAGAACGTGAAGTAGCCGAACAGGAACTTACTGAAGAATTAAACCTTTTTCTTGACAGTGTTTCCGACATAGAAAGAAATGTATTTGTAAGGCGTTACTGGTATATGCAGTCTATTTCCGAAATTGCAGAATATCACGGTTTTTCAAATAGCAAGGTTAAATCCATGCTTTTAAGAGTCCGTAATAAGCTGAAAAAAAGGCTTGAAATGGAGAATTATTTATGAAAGTTGATACCTTTATAAACGCAGTAGGCATGATCGATGAACGCCATCTAAAAATTGATATACATGAAGAAAATGCTCCGCATACAGATATAATAATGAGCAGGAAAACAGATCGGCATTATGACGACAATGAGCCTGAAATAACTGTTTCAGGTGTTGATGTCTGTCATAGGTTCACATGGAGGAAAACACTTGCAGTTGCTATGTCACTTGCAATATTTGCAGGTGCTGCCGTGACCGGAAGATTATTCTATGCTCAGATAAAAAACACCAATCAATTTACAAATGATACAGAATATAGCAGCATTGAAAAAGCATTTAAACCTATCGCAATAACTAACGATTACGAAGGTCCGATACTCGGAGTTGAAAACTGGCATATTGAACAAAAATCATATGCGAGCGAAACTGTTAACAAATATTTTCAAGTGTACAACTACTTTATAGATGATGATACTGGCAGAACATTTGCATTTTATATTTCGGCTGGTGAATCACAATCCGCTTATCTTACAGATCTTGATAATGACGGAAATCCTGAATTGATCTGTAATAGCGTATATGGAGAATTAATCAGAATACTTTGCAATAATACTAAAATATATAGACTTAACAACGATATAATTGAATGCGGAATATGTACTGATAATCAAGAAACATTTATACAAGGAACAGACATATCAAACACTCCCATACTTTCTAATTGTTATGATCCGTTAAAGAATGAGATAATCCTGACAAACAAACGCACGGACGAAAAGTTTGAACTGGGAATCGATGACTTTACGTTTAATCCGGCTGACTGCATTTCATTTTATGGAAATTCTCCCATAAAAGTAAATAGTTCATATAAAGGTTCTATACTGGGTATCAAGAACTGGCACATTGAAAAAAAATCCGATAAAAATTATACGCATATATTATTTATAAACGATGATACCAAAGAAGTCTTCGCTTCTTACAGGACTTTAGATTATGCATATGACAAATCCGCTTATCTTGCAGATCTGAACGGCGACGGCATCCTTGAATTGATTTGTAATAATATTTATCTCAATGATTCCGGAAACACCGAGAAAAATGTTGAGGTGTTCAGGCTGAAAAAAGGAATTATTGAGAAAGGTGAATTATTGGAAGAAAAATCATTGAACAGCTATTATGTTACATCAATCGGCAGTAAGTATGAACCTGACACTAAAAAGATCATACTGCAAATCGGATCCGGTATTTATGAAATGGACAATGCATTCTTCATATTCAAGTCTGAAGAAATAAACAATGTAAATGCTGCAGAAAAGTAGAAAATGCTTATAACAAGCTTTAATATATGATGTAATATTATATATAATACTTTTTCAGAAAGAGGTGATATCAAAAAGAATAAAACCAAACGCAGGCAGAATGATAATTCTTGCTGTAACCCAATTAAAAATTTTTGAAAAGGAAGTAATGAAAATGAAAAATGTAATCAAAAAAATCTCCGCATTCGCAATGGCATTCACTCTCCTCGGCACAGGTTCAGCTATCTCAAAGTCAATCACACCAATGTCAGAAAATACACTAATAACACATGCTAGCGGAGGGCAAGAATCATGTATGCATGATTCCGTTCGCATAGATACTGGATGGGTTACTTTGGAATATGGATATAAGTACCGTACAATTAGAGACTACTGTCCTCACTGCAATTTTATTTTTTATACTCATACAGACAGCATTCTCGGATACGGATCATATGTCCCTTATTGATATGCATTATAATCTCATATAGATTTGCATTAAACATATTTAAGAACATCGTTATGAAAGCTCTCCGTTAATGAGAACTTTCAACTAAAAAATGTAAAGGAAGTATCACAAATGAAAAACACATTCAAAAAACTCACAGCTCTCGCAATGGCATTCACTCTCCTCGGCACAGGTTCAGCTGTCTCCAAAGCAATCACACCAAATTCTGACAACACCCTTACAGCAAGCGCAGCAGGTAAACACAACTATGTATTATCGTGTGATGCTTGCGGCGCCGCTTTTAGCACAGGTATACTTGGAACAGCATTTATGAAAGCTCATATTCATAATCATCACGGCAGCGGTTATTATACCAGAAAAGATGTTTGTACAGCTTATGGCTGTCACAGAGACGAATGCTATGAAGAATCCAACAATCCTAAAACCTATGTTAAATAAAAATCGAGGTGTTTAAAATGAAAAAAATAATAGCTAAAATTTCCGCTGTATCAATGCTTCTCTCTTTTCTTGCTGTAGAATGCGGCAACGGCAATGGATTAATCTACAGACGTTATGAAGACACCAACACCGCTGTGGAAGAAGCCGGACTGAATTGATCCAGTTACATTAACTATGAAAGCTCTCCTTTACGGAGAGCTTTTCACTTAATACTATAACAAATGAAGAACACATTCAAAAAACTCATATTATGAATCACACGCGAAAGCGCTCACTCCGGATGCCTTAAATCATCCGGGGCGTTTTATTTGGCATTTCAGCCTGTATTTTACTTTTTATCTTTTATTTTTGTAGCATCGTAAATTAATGTTCGTATTAAATCGCTGACTGTTTTATAGCCCATCTCTTCAGCTCTTTTCACAAACATATCATGTTCCTCTTCTGTCACACGCAAACGAATAAAGTGCTTCTTAACATTATCAGGATTTTTTACTGTAATCATAACTTCCTCCTTTTCTCAGATTATTCTTTTATGGTTCGTTTTTATATTTTTATTAAACTGCGAATAAGACAGTTGAATTATAATCTTTTTATAGTATCCAGCGTACCATTCAGCGAATCTTCTCAGACCTTCCCTGATGTCAATCGTCGGTCTGAATCCGTAATCCTCTTCAAGTGCCTTGCTGTCGGCGTAAGTTACAGGCACATCTCCAGGCTGCATTCCTACAAGCTCACGATGTCCATCAAAATCATAGTCTGGAGGTAAAACGCCTGCGTTTACAAGTTCTTCCTGTAATGTACTTATATAGTCCAGCAAATTCTCGGGTGAACCGCCGCCAATGTTATACACAGCATAAGGCGGAAGCGGGAGCCCATCCTCACCATTTTTTTTCTCAGGAGCTCCCTGCATTACACGGTAAACACCCTCAACAATATCATCGACATAAGTAAAATCGCGCTTGCAGTTACCATAGTTGAAGATCTTAATAGTTCCAGCCTTCGCTAATGTGTTTGTTGCGGAGAAGTAGAACATATCAGGCCTTCCGGCAGGTCCGTATACCGTGAAAAAACGTAATCCTGTAGACGGAATATTGTAAAGCTTAGAATAACTGTGCGCCAGAAGTTCATTGCTCTTCTTTGTTGCAGCATATAGCGATACTGGATTATCTACCTTGTCCTCAACAGAAAACGGAACTTTTTTATTACCGCCATAGACAGAAGAACTCGATGCATATATCAAATGCACAACTGGATTATGACGGCATGCTTCAAGAATATTGTAGAAGCCGATGATATTTGATTCTATATACACATCTGGGTGATCGATAGAATAGCGAACACCTGCCTGTGCTGCTAAGTTAACCACTACATCAAAATGATATTCTGAGAAAAGCTTATCAATTAGATTCTTGTCTCCGATTGAACCTCTGACAAATATATGCCTGACCGGAGAAGTTATAGCAGCTTCATTAATCAAAGAAAGCCGATACTCCTTCAATGATGGATCATAATAATCATTCATGTTGTCTAATGAGACAATTGTGCCTGATTTCATCTCCTTCAACAGTCTCAGCACAAGGTTTGCACCGATAAATCCGGGAGAACCAGTCACAAGGATAGTCTTTCCATTCAAATCAATCTGAACCTTACTCATATCTATTAACCCTTTTCTTAATATTCTTATATCAGTCTCTTCTAAACAGATCTCTAGTGTAAACCTTATCAGCTACATCACCCAATACATCCGCATCGAATCTATTTGCTAAGATAACATCACTCTCTGATTTAAATCTATCCAGATCATTTACAACTTCTGATCTGAAGAACTCAGAACCGTTCTCAAGTGTCGGTTCATATATGATTATCGGAATTCCCTTAGCCTTGATACGTTTCATAACACCCTGGATTGCCGATGCACGGAAATTGTCGCTGTTGCTCTTCATTGTAAGTCTGTATACTCCAACAGTTTTCGGATTCTTTGCAATAATCTGATCTGCAACGAAATCCTTACGAACTGTATTACTCTCAACAACAGCTTTGATCATAGTCTGCGGAACATCCTTATAATTGGCGAGAAGCTGCTTTGTATCCTTCGGCAAACAATATCCGCCGTATCCAAATGACGGATTATTGTAGTGACCACCAATTCTGGGATCCATACAAACACCATCAATTATCATCTGTGTATCTAAGTCCTTTGTCTGTGCATAGGTATCCAGTTCATTGAAATACGCAACACGAACAGCCAGGTATGTATTTGCAAATAACTTTATAGCTTCTGCTTCTGTAAGATGAGCAAGAAGTATTGGAATATTCTGTTCAGGTGTTCCCGCACGCTTTTCTTCTGTTCTTGCACCTTCAAGCAGTAATTCCGCAAACTTCTGAGCCCCTTCTTTCTGATCATCAGTACATCCAACAACGATTCTGCTTGGATGAAGGTTGTCATACAGTGCCTTTGATTCTCTTAGAAATTCAGGACTAAAAATAATATTATTCACACCGTATTTTTCACGTACGCTTGCTGTATAGCCAACAGGGATAGTGCTCTTGATTACCATCATAACGTTTGGATTAACCTTTAAAGTCCACTCTATAGCGTCTTCTACAGCACTTGTATCAAAGAAATGATGCTCATCATCATAGTTAGTAGGTGTTGCTATGACAACAAGTTCTGCAGAACCATATGCAGCCTCTTTATCAGTTGTAGTATGAAGATTAAGCTTCCTCTTCCCTTCTCTCGCTTCTTTGAAAAAGCGCTCGATCTCATCATCCTGAATCGGTGAAATGAATTGATTAAGCTTCTCGGCCTTAGCCTCAGTAGTTGTGATTGCTGTGACTTCGTGATTTTGTGCCAGCAAAACTGCAAGAGAAAGACCTACATAGCCGACACCTGCAACTGTGATTCTCATTGGTGAGTTACCTCCTTAGATATATTATAGTATTATTATGTTATGTTTCCTTACTGAATATCATATCATCTGCACTATGCTCTTTTAAATCGTTCCAAAACAATCGATTTCCTTCAAGCGTGAATTCAGCCGATCCATCTGTATAATCTACAGCTACTGTTGGTTCTGATTCTGCATCTTCGTATTCTACAAAACTCCTGGTTCCATTACCGTTACATATAAGCTTATCATTTTCAAATATCAGGGGATATTCCCACTGTGCATGTGTTGAAGCACTGGCTCCCCACTTAACAGTAGCATGGAAAATACCTTCACCATAATAAGTAATGTCTATATGAGCCCTTTCGCAGTTCCATGTTCCGGTATAAGCTTCCTCCGGACCTCGTCCGTCATCTCCTAAACCGTCTTCACCGTAGAGCTTGACATAATGAGGAGTACCGTTGTTACCCATATAGATATCTGTCTTCTCTTTTTCGCCGTCATCAGCAAATTTTGAATACAGCTTACCAGAATCAAGGTACATACAATAGAGATAGTTATTGATCTCAGGATCAAGTACCTTTCTTACAATTCCCTCATTTTCAATGAGACCATTTGCATAGTACGCTGTAAACTTACCGTCCTTGGTAATATGGAATGAAGCCGCACTTGGATCACCGTCAATATACCAATAACCGGCCAAACCTTCATAATTATCATTATAATTTACGGTTGTGGGTTCGGTCACTGTAGTGCTTTCTGTTGTAGTAGCAGACGCGGTTGTTTCTTCAGCTATCTCTGTTACAGTCGTAACAACTGTTGCGTTTTCCTGCTTATTCGACTTTTCATGAGCATCACGACCGCATCCTGATAAAATAATTGCAATATAGAACGATATCACAGCAAATTTTAATATTCTCATAATCAGTTATCTCCCTTGTAGTATTCTTTATACCACTTAGCAAACTTACTAATACCTGGAATCAAATTGATAGACAGGAAAAAAGAATTATCGCCCTTACCTTGAATTGAGATGTGACAATTTAATAGCTATTTATGATTTATTAATACTAACTTTATTAAAGAAACTCATAATTAATTTGGAATTTAGCAATGTATATACTAATGCAATTGAAAAGTACACAATAAACCCTATATATGTTTTATTAATATTCGCACAAATAATAAAAATTATCGTAATAATTAATTCTGCTATATGATCTTTTAGAAGGGAAACACCAATCAATCTTGAAACGACAATTTCGGAAGCGATACTTCTTATCGCAATTCCGGCCAAAGTTGCTATAATTATAGCATTTAAGCTATTGAAAACGAACGCAAATAATAAAAAGGTTCCAAATGAAATAATAATAGTCGAAAGATTAATTATCAAAAGAACTGTTTCTTTTCTATATGCTTTCAAATAGTTGCTCGTAAGCAAATTAACTTTTGAAGTATAAATAACCGAAGGCAATAGTATTGATAATATCTGTAAACTCATAATATACTTCGGGAGCCATAATTTGAGTATCATACATCCTGGAAAATATAAACTCAATAAAACAATAAGAAGAGGAGACAATACGCCTCTGATTCGCGAATATAAATTAGGAAGATCTTCTTCTTTCATTCTCTTTAGAATTGGAAACAAAACAACGCTTATTGCATTAATAAACGTCATAAATAATGCCATTATACTGAAAGCAAATGATACTTTTCCAAATACAAGTTCATCCCATCTCCACTGAATAATCATCTTCGCACTGCCTACTAAAAACATTGAAGCCCATGTTGCAACTAGGAGTTTAATACCTGCAGAAATGCTTTCCCATGTAATTTTTATAGCTTTATTAATTGAGAGCGAATTTCCAAAGCATATTTCTCTATTAACTGTACAACATGCAACAATCCCAGCTAAATCACCTAATAAATCAGCTATACAGTACCACATCCAATTGTCTACTCGTAAAAGCAATAAAACAACAACAACAAATCCATAAATTAATCTTTGTGCAATTATTAAAAATGCATATAGTTTAATACGATTTGTAATTTGAAATGTATATGAATTATATGTATATATATTCTTAGTAATAATGCCAATAGCCACTAATAGAAAAATTTTTTTGTTCACCCCTGACATAATTACTGAAGAAATACTTATCAGTATAAATGAACATATAGTATTCATCAATAATAATGCATAAAACTGTGATCGTATTTCCTGTTTATCAAGCTCATCATAATCATATTGAGAATATCTTAAAACAAGACCATCTAAGAGGCCAAAATGTAATATCCCTACGTAACTTAAATAAAGAATAAACGTCTGCCAATATGCATATTGATATTCACTAATGTACCTAGGAGTAATAATATTTAAAACGAAATTTGCCAAAATCGAAGTTGCTTGTGCTGAAAAAGTTAATATCAAATTATTCCTAACTTTTTTATAATTCATCTTATAATCTTTCATTTTAATATTATCCTTAAAATTAAATTTGCTGTTTCTCAGGGAGAGTTCTCTTTAGAAAAGAAAAAACAATTACCGAAACCATCATTGTCCAAAACTCTCTTCCTATATCTCCAACTCTTATAACGTCGTACACAAAAGAAAATGCTATTGTATAATATCCAACAGAAGATATAGAAATCTTTTCAAATGAATTTTGTATTTTATCAAGCAAAAATGAAAAAATAGTCATTCCAATAATAACACCTATATATGAAAAATTAAAGAATAAGCTTCCACATAATGATGTTGGTATTGCACCGTGATAAATATTATTAAACACAATTCCAGTAAACATATGATCAAATGGCAAAATGCTAAAAAACGGAAGCATTTCAGTAAAAATAGTTAGATAGTTATATCCCCAAAACAGACCTATTCCCGTACTATTTGAGTAATCAAGCGAAACAGAAAGCATATCAAACATACAGAACTCATCCATTAATTCAAAGAGAATACCTCCAGTTTCATATCCTATTCTTGTTCTTCTTATATAACCATATCCTATTACAACAAAGATCAATAATATACAAGCTAATAATATTTTTTTTAAATCCTTATTCTTTCCAGCATAATACAATGGTACAATAAAAAAAAGTAAAAGGTTAACAATATACTGCCTTCTGGCAGAAATACCTAAAACTACTATACAATTTAATATTATCAAATATATAAATATATTTGCTTCTTTCTTTATAGTAATTATATACATTATTACTACAGAAAAAATATACACCCACATGAGATCATAAATATGAATACTACTTGAAAGTATTAAACTTTTAAAAACATATAATCCCTCCGAGGCCAATGCTACAATACAAATAAATAGCAAAGAGATTATCTGATGCATATTCATAGCTCTGTTACTGCATATTTCATTACTATCTGCAGCTTTTGGATACATAACCGGTTTATAAAATATATTTAATGCATAAATACCTAAAAACCCGATAAAAGAAGCTTGTGCTAACGGTATGTTATCAATGTTATATCTTGATAGTACCGAATACATTTTGAATGCATGCATTTTTATTGCATCTTCTGGGAACAAAAATATTTGTAATGGTCTAACTACGAAAATCATTAACAAAAAAGCATTTGCCATATTAATCAAACTAAATACCCCTGAATACTTTATTGTTTTTTGAAATGTCATTGTTATAACACTAACATTAGCAACAATAAAAAAAAGCATCAGTTTTTTACTTGTTGGATTATTTACTAAAACATACAAAAAAGCTCCAATAATCAGAACAAAGAATAATAAAGTACTATTTTTTCTAATACTCATCTGCACATTACCATCCTCTAGTATTTACGTAGTAAAATCAATATTATTCTCTCAAGTCTCCATAAAGGGCGACCTTGAAAAAAAGATTTATCAAAAATAATATCAAAAGAATTTTTTAAAGAGTCCTTATAACTACATATTTTACGTGCTCTTTTTACATATTGGGGATTCATTTGACTTCCATATCCTTCAATAATTTGCATCAACATTTTTTGATTAATATTTGGTTGCCTCTTTTTATAATACTTAATACGCCTTTTAATTGAACTAATAATACCTCTCCGCCCTCCAACTTGATTTTCATCATGTTGTCTATATTTAATATGTGGAATATCATCATATACTACAATCCCATCTAATGCCAAACATACATCATGTACCCATGCATCATGCATAATAATTGCAGTTGGAAAATATTTATTAATCTCTTGAAATAATATTTTATTAAAAACGATTGTACATCCGATAACGTTTCCGCATTCTCCTCCTAAAAATCCTTTTTTTGTATATTTACCATTTTGCCCAATCACATTACCATAAGAATCAGCAATTTTAACTTTACTGTGATATATTATTGGAAGTCTTGGATTCGATAATTCTTCTATATTTATTAATTTTATTGCATTAGATATTTTATTACTATCCCATATATCGTCTTGATCTGCAAAAGCATAGTAATCAGCATCAGGCGAAAGACTTAAAGCCTTTAGAAAACTCTTAGCTACTCCTAAATTCTCACCTTTAACGTAAGATAACTTTCCTGTTTTCTGATAAGATTCCAAAATTTCAATAGTATTATCACTTGAATTATCATCTCTAACAAATATATGAATATCTCTTTCATCTTGATTTAATATACTATCTATCTGTTCCTTTAAGTATTTATGTCCATTGTAAGTTGACATTATAACGCATACTTTCATACCTAAAAAATCCTTCTAAATTTTAAATATTTTTTTAATCAGCAATAATAATTTAATGAAAAAATATCTAGATCTCATAAAAATATAATAACATCTGAAATAAGGAAACGACTATGATTTACAGTAAATAATTCAACAACAGTAGCATTTTAGCTTCCAGATGAGTTTTAACTAAAAAATTTACAATTATTATAAACTCCATATCAAATAAATTTGTGTAAATATAATTAAATTTAAGTAGACATCTCATCGATTCATGATTATTTATGCAACTCATACCAACGTTTCTTTAATCCACCTGCTGTATCCTGTGGACCTGTTATCTCCCAGTTATCATTTCCTTCAATTAATACCGGTCCATTTGGAAGAATAGCAACATCCCACCCTATAGTCGGGATTTCAGGAAGGGCTTTATGAGCACGGATTACTAAATCAACAATCTCTCGCCAATAAGGGACTTTTGTTCCTTCATAAACATATTTTGTAATGGGATGTTTTATTTCAACTTTATGATGTCCTATGCCATATTTCTGCAATATACCATCTTTAGATATACCAACCCCTACACCTCCAGTAGCTCGATTATCCATAATTGAATTACAACCAACTCGCATAAAATGAGCAAAAACGCGAGGTTCTTTTGTTTTTTTCCTATTATTGTTATTATTCTAATAGTATTAATACATGAAGGATTGATTTTAGCAATATCATCATGCTGCTCTAGCTTTTCTTGAATAATATATTTTGCACCTTTCATTTCTTTTAATAATTCGTTAATGTTCGTATGATGAGTTATTATATAAACTCCATCACCACATTCGCCATATATTTTTTTTGCAAATAAAGTCTTTGAACATTTTTGAAAATATTCTTTAGCATTCACATAAGAATACAATTTATGATCATATACAGAAGCATTTTCATCTATTGTTGCTAAAGTTGGAACAATATAATTCTCACCTAATAATGAGCCAAAAAAAGCAGCAAAAATCACTTTATCCCTTAATACACATAATTTACTTAAATAAATCTTAGACGGTAGATCTTCCATATTTCGTTCAATTCTAAATTTGCGATATGGTAAATAATCCGATTGATTTCTAAACCCAATAATATCGAATCCATAACTGTTATAAAATTCACATACTTCCTTATTTTTTATATACCATGCTATATTTTCAACTAACCGTTTTTTATAGTTCTTTCTTGGCATTCCTTTCCATAGTGGCTCTTCATTAAGTACAGTTCTTATTTCTCTTATCGCCTTTGGAATATTAAAAGTTAAGTATGCTTCTTTCAATGAAATAATAATCTTTGTTGGAATGATATTAAGTTTAGAACGATTCATGTTTACTGACTCCTTTATGCAATATAAGAATATGTTCTCTCTGCTACAGCCCTTCCGCTTCTACCCTGATATTTTATAATTTCTTCATCTACGATAGCTCCCTTATTAACTATCATAGATGCACTAAGAATTTCATTATAGTTTTCAGTTATCAAATCATTCAAGTACTCAATAATCAACATAGAATTTTGATATGAAAAAGTTTTATAGAATATAGCCGGTGTATGGTCAACAGAATAGTGAAGTATGCCCTCTTCAACGTAAGTTGGTTCTTCAATAGTAGTTGGATGACTTGATTCAATTGCACCGTCATGATCGCAGCTCACATCAATAATCAATGCACCTTTTTTCATTTTTCTTAAGTCAGAACGATAAATGATATGATCATTTCTTTGAACATCCCATAATACACAATTGACAATTACATCATATTTCCCTATTTCTTCTTGTAATAATTTTTCAGTACGTCTATTATACTGCATTACTTTTGCACCTAACATATTTAATACACGTATAGCTCCTCTTGCTGTATTACCATTTCCAATTACAGCAACATTTAAACCAAATGGCAACATACCATAACACTGAAATGCATTAATTACAGCCGCTTCACCAGCCAATTCGTTATTAAACCAAAATACATGTCTGCCATTCTGAAACATCTTTTCCCATGCATATGCTGTTATTTTATTAGATATAATTATATCAGTAATATGTCGATTTTGTGTAGCATGAACCCATCCAAAAACAGTTTGTCCATTTAATTTGTTTAGATAATCAGCATCTCCAACTTTAGGATCACATATTATATCCTGCTGTAATATTAAATCATGCGATGCAACATTACACCCCATGCTAATATATTCAGAATCAGAAATGCCAAGAACCTCACCAAAGCCTTCTTCAATAAAAAGCATATTTGGATTTGTTATTCTTGAAATATCCTTAGGCACTATTGCGCGTCGCTTCTCATTTTCCTTATGACTAATTGGGAAGCCTACTGTTTTCATTATAATATCCTCCATTTTATAATAATATTACCAACTATAAATATATCCATTAAAATAAGTTATTCAAAAACAATTGGTAAACAAAACTTTATACAGTACTAATGCTTTTTTTTGGCATTTTATTTTTGACTTTTACAACATTTAAATCTATCAATGAGCCTAAATGTTCATCAGCCAAAGGAAGAATATTATTATCAAATCCACTTGCAGGATAAAATGTGTATTCTCCAAAATAAGGTTCATTATTAATTAAATAAAAATCAATTCTTACAAAAGCTTCTCCTTCTGACAACTTTGCAGCTAATTCAAATAATTCATCTATTCCTTCAGGCTTGTCTATCTGAAAATCATCCGGCAATTCCTGAGCAGATTTATTATACTTATGTAATTTCCATTGATTATCAAAGAAATAAAATCTTTGCTCAGAGGTTCCACGACCGGTACATACCATAACCGTATCAACCTTTCCATTAAAGCAAAAAAACTTATAATCTACTGGTAAATTACCATTTGCTTCAGTCATAAGTTTTTCAATTATAATACAAGGCTTAACATGTTTATAGGGCCACTCTCTACCATAAGTATATGGATTATTTTGAAGTCTATCTCTAAAAAACTTTCTGAATTCTTCATGATTTATCTCTGATTTATTTCTTACTATTTTTACACTTCCACTATCGTGATTACATTTAATTACAAAATTATCTGGTAGCGAATCAAAATCTATTTCATCGTATTTATCCCACTTTCCTAATAAGGGAATTAGTTTTAGTTCTGGTATCTTTTCCTTGACAAATTTTCTAACCATATACTTATCAACGAGTTTCACATGTAAACTATTATGATCATACAATTTTAGCCATTGTAATTTTTCATTCATTGTTTGTGGATTCCTTAAATTTAACCTCTTATGCATTGTAAGTCTGAATTGTATTGGTACAACTGCACGATCAGGAAGGAAGCTCATCATGTCAAGCATCTTTAACCTAAATTCTTTATTTTTAACTATCTTTTTATAATCCATCACACTTTTTCAACCTCTTTTGCATATCTATTAACAACAATTTTTCTGTCAAACTCTATTTTTATCTTCTCATGTCCAACTAATCCCATCTTACTTCTATCTTCCACACTCATTGTTACAACTTTCTCCATAGCCTCAACAAGTTCATCAACGCTACCAGTTTCAAATAGATAACCTGTAACTCCATCATCAATCACATTAGCTGTGCCAGGAATATTACTACCAATACAAATTCTGCCCATAGCAGCACTTTCGAGGAGAACGTTAGGTACACCTTCGCCTCCATGTGATGGAAGAACAGTACAATTACATTTAGCAATCCAGTCATTAATATCTTCACGAAATCCTATATAATTAACATAACCTTTTTCCTGATAATCAGAAACTATTTTCTTATATTCATCTTCCTCATTCCATCCAGCAATAATAAATTCAGTATTTGGATTCTTTGATTTAACAATTTCAGCGGCTTTTAAATATTCCTCGATACCTTTTAGTTTCATAACTCGACCAATAAAAAGGAATCTAATTACATCATCATTTGGCATTTTAGTATAAGGATGTTCGCTCAAATTGCATCCAGAACCTGGTAACATTTCATAGTTTTCACCAATCATTCCATTTTTTATGAAGTAATCACGATCTCCGGTATTTTGGAAATATACCTTATAACACTTTTTGACAGATATTTTGTATAATATTTTGCAAATTTTTGATACCATATTATCCTTTAAAAATGTTGCCCCTGTTCCAGTAATATTGCAAATCTGCTTAAACTTACCATTTGTTACAAGTGAACCATAAATATTGGGTTTAATGGTATACGAAAAGATTATATTTGGATTAACCTGTTTAATCATCTTTTTGTAAAACCAAATAAGCTTAATATCTTTGATAGGATTCACACCACGTCGATCAATCTCGGTTTTAATAATATTACATCCAAGGTTAATAAAATACCTATTTTCTGAGCTCTCTGGTAAAGAAAGGTACACTTCATATCCTTCATCAACAAGAAATTTAATCAATTCTTTTCTAAAAGCATAAAGTGTTATAAAGTGATTAGCCAGAAATAGTATTCTCTTGTTTTCAGTATCCTTTTCTATATTTATTGCTTTACTTTTCTCTCTAGCAATAGTTCCTGTACCGCCTTCAACAACACCTTTTCTTCTAAGAACTGAAGATATTGATCCCATAAACATTTTTACGTCCATTTTAAAACCACTTATACTTGACTTCATAAGCTCTCTTGCATATACGCCGTCCAATTTAGCTTTTTGTTCAATCTCCAATTCGTCTCTACCGCTAATTTGTGCTAAGCCAGTAAGACCAGGCTTCACATCATTTGCACCATATTTATCACGTTCTGCAGTTAGATAATCTTGATTCCAAAGAGCAGGTCGAGGACCAATAACACTCATGTTACCTCTAAAGATGTTCCAAAGCTGTGGCAACTCATCAATTGATGTCTTGCGAATCCATGCTCCGACCTTAGTAATACCACCATTTTTTAACATATGTGTCGGTACATCCTTTGGAGTATTTACAGACATTGAACGAAATTTGAGCAGCTGAAAATATCCTTTGTTTTGAGCAACTCTTTTTTGTCTAAAAAATACAGGTCCATGATCATTAGCTTTAATGGCAACAGCTGTCAAAGCATAAATAGGTGATAATATAATTAATCCAAAAAATGAGAGTATAATATCAAAAACACGTTTAACATATTTTTCATAGAAAGTAGGTATATGAGTGATTTCTCCCCCCGCTTCAAGATGGCCACACTTTCCATCTGCATTTACAGGATCAGTTTCATTTTCTACAAACACAACTTTCTTTCCTTCCACTGGATTCTGTTCTTTAGGCTGATCTGCATAAATTGAATGACGATACTGTTTTTTTGCGATAAATAACATAATCAAGTATGTAATTAATAGAGCAATACCAATAATAATTAAAATAGAAACTGCTTTGTTTAGTCCAGAAGTAAAATTGCCAATCGAATTACCATTATCAACTATTTTATCATTAGGTCGAGCAAAAAATAATAAACATCTCATAATATCCACCTCTTATTTCAAGTCATAGTAAAAATCACACTGCTACTAATACATCATGTTCATATTGGGTATCACAAATTTCGTTATAATCGGTCTTAGTCCTAGATTTTATAACAGCTCTCGCTTTAACGATAGACCCACAATTCAAATGACACCCTTCCTCAACTTTACAATTATGGTTGAGGATAACTCCTGCAGATATAATACACCCTGTTCCAATGATCACATCAGTATGTACCACTGCCATAGGTTCTATAAAAGAACCTCCCCCTATTTTAGCCGATGGAGACACATATGCACGCTCATGAATAAGACATGGAATATTATATCCGTGTAGTTTTAACTCTTCTATAAGCTTCAATCTGAACTCTGAATTACCAATTGCTACTACAGCAGAATCATATCTTTTCTGTAATTTAGATAAGTCCCCCAACTTACCTACAGCAATTGTATTATTATCATCCAGGAAATCAATTTGTTCGAACTCCTTCATAGAATCAGCAATTTCTTTTGCAACTTTTCCATATTGTCCAGCCCCTAAAATAAGCAAATTACTCATATAAATGCCCCCTTAAATAGTATTGTAACTTGAAATATAAATCTTAAATAATCAACAATTCTTTCAAGATAAAAATAAACATTGATCATACTAATTAATGATAATGTTCATCTTTTCTAATAGTTATTCCATTATGGGAGTATTTAAAATATAAACATCTCTATCACCCTATTTCAACAGTTTAAAATAAGCCTATATAACCATTCCTTTCCCAATAAAGCATATCATTAGTAGCTGTGCTAATTAGTGAAATAATAGTAAAGTAATTGTAAAGATAAAACTGTGATATATAAGAAATATTATTACACTCATCACCTAACCCCTCGGTAATGAGATAAAAAACAAATCAGTATAGGAATCGAAAGTCCTATTATTAATTCCAACCTATTTTTAAAAGGTAGAATTCATTTTATGTATAAGTTCTCTTTAATATAAAAAGCGAATATTAACAATATGATTATATCCATATTGTCTCTTTAAGATAGACTTATACTTTTGAAGCTAAATCCATGTTAAAGAGGCAATATCCTGGAAATAATGATTTCCGGCGTAAAAATACACGATTTATAACTTTTCAAACACCTCTATTTTATGCTGATTCCGTAAAAAACTCGAATCCTGTCCGAAAGAGGTTTACAGCGTGGAAGCTAAATGACGAGAAGTCAGCAATGCTTCCTACCATTCTGCCATGATATTTTGCACCTAAAGCATGAGCTGTATCAGCGCAAATAGCGATTCTGCCTATAGCCTCCTGCATTTTATTAGCAGGACGGAACAACGATTTTTTACGTTCAACGATATCAAAAAGCCTGTCATAATCACATGGGACACCACCGAGATCCACAGGAATTATTGCTTTTGTTTTTTCAGTTATCGCTTTCTCAATGGCATCATAGCTTATCAGGAAGCTGTCAGGCTCAGTATCAACAAATACAAGCTTTGCACCGACATGACATACTACAGACGCACTGGCAGTGTATGTATATGCAGGCACAATAACTTCATCGTCTTCGCCGATTCCTAAAAGACGCAAAGCCATTTCCGCGCAGGAAGTCTGTGAATTAAGACAGCAAGCTTTATTCACACCTATGTATTCAGGTATTCTTCTCTCAAGTTCTTTTGTTCGAGGACCTGTTGTTATCCATCCGGAACGCAGAGCCTTAACGACTTCATTGATTTCTAACTCCGAAATGTCTGGCGGTGAAAATGGAATTCTCATATCCTCTCATCCTTTCTGAATCAATATTCCCTGTTTATAAACCATCCTGTCCCAATAAAGCATATCATTTGTGTTATTGCTGATTAGTGAAATTATAATATAATAATTATAAATCTAAAGGTAAGAACCATAAGAAATATTATTACACTCATTACCTTGCCCCCTCGGCAATGAGATAAAAAACAAATCAGTATAGGAATATATAATCCTATTTATCGATTCCGACCTTTCTTTTTAAGTCAGAATCAGATCATTTTATTTAACCGCTCTATCAAAAAGCAGACTCAGTCAATATATTTTTATTCATAGCGGAACTGACCTTAAATCTCCCTGTATAAACAAAAACAGACTTTGCCCCTGCGTGATATTTCACGTAAGCCAAAGCCGTTTACATACAGGCGCACGTAAAGGCTTAGTCTCCGTCACACATACCATTAAAGACGCAGAGCGATTTCTGCGCAGGCAGTATGTGAACCGGGACAGCAAGTCTTACCCGCTCCTACAATATATTTGATTCTTTTTTCTGTTTTCCTTTTGTGCAGACTTATTGTTGTACAGTCTGATCTTAATGTTTTTGCGATGCCTGTATTAAAAAACATAATACTCATAATGTGCCCCCTAAATAATAAAAATACTAAGTGCTTAAATCAAACACCTGAAACGAAAACTAATAACTTATCTTTCTGCTCTGAGAAGTATTTTTCATTGACATCGCTATCGTCCTGATTAATACAAGACAATATTTAACTTACAATAAGCATAATTACATAACGAATTTATTCCTTATAGTTAATTCGTTTTGTATATTTCTCTAAATAATAAACAATCTGTATATACAGTTCGTATTATTCATATCCCAAAATCTGACACAACCAAAAGTAAAAACCTGTAATTATTATAGCATTTATGTGGCTACACGTCAATACAGTCGGCTGTATTTTGTCAAATGTTACCACTATCTCAATTATCAGTCCGCAGAATCTGTGCATTTTGAAATTTTATATATTCATTATGTAATCCGCGACTTTGATTTTACATTTTGTATAGTGTTTTATACCAATACTCTGTTCTTTAATTGACGTATCAATACACCGGAAACCGAAGGCTGACCGGGCAAGATTTTTCAGGTGCTGTCCTGAACGGTGTTTTTTACAGATCAACTCCACCGCTGAAATCTCATTTTATTGTCTGAACTATAAAAATACGAAAAATCACTATAAGCAGGACCGGTTCCTCAATGTCAAATATTGACAATAATCGACTTGCATTGTTATATAAAATGAGATAAAATAATTGTAATCAGGATATGTATTCTTATATATTTTTTCGGAGGTGTATTTATGGAATTCAATGTGATAAAACGCATTATATCCGCGTCAACCGCCGTTCTCTGCTTAATGGCTTCTGTGCCGGCAATAGCAGCTGCCGAACCTGAAAACATAATCAGATACGAGGGCTATGATTATGAATACTGGTCTGAGGACAGCGATGTGTTAGAGTTTGAAATTGATAAAAAAGGCGGCTTTGATGCTTCATGGCATACATACGGGAACTGTTTCTTCGGAAAGGGACTTATTAATCAAACGCCCGCTTCAAATAATTATAAGATAGATTATGACGTGTCCATCAATTTCGGTGCTATACAAAATGCTTCGGCATTCGGTGCAAAAACATATTTATGCGCTTATGGTTTCCTGAAAAATCCTACGGCTGAATTCTTCTTTATAGACTATGATTCGGATCCATCTCAATACGAGAACGCCGACTCCTTTACCCCTTTGGGAAGCTTTACCGATGGTGACAAGACCTACGATCTTTACTGCAACAAGGCTACAAAATACGGTATAGACGGTTCTTATTCATATGACAGATATATCAGTATCCGCCGCGGCGGAGTAATGAAGGACCGTTACGCAAATGGTCTGATATGGGGCGAAACGACTGAATATGACAACTATAAAGGTGAAATAGATGTCGGAGCACACTTTGAGGCACTTGAAAAATCAGGCATAAGGATCGGCGATCTCGCAAGGCTGTCATTCAATGTTGAGTCGTACAAATGCAACGGCGAGGTCAAGCTTAACAGCTGTGAGCTGACCGAACAGCCGGAGGATAGCTCCAGCGTCAAAACCAGCGGCACATTTGAAAGGAAAGGCGGCACCTATTCCTACAGTTCGACCTGCAGGCCAAGCAAGATATACATGAATGTATACAAGGAAAATAACGAGCCTGAATTTGATTTCACATGGCCTGAGGGTTCAAACAGCATAACAAAGACAATTGTTTCCGAGCCGGTAAAAATAGGCGCAAATGATGTGATACTCATAAAGGAGGACTATTCCTTCAAACTGCACGGAGACGAGGATCCTGATAACCGGTTCAGCGGTATCCTTGAAATGGACCTTAACGACAATCAGAAGATATACCTTGTTGATACCGGCATCAATGTCACAAAGGAGTCCATAGCCAAAATGTACTCCGAAAACAGCATTGACGCTGAGGCTGTTAATCTTCCTAACGGCACCAATATTATAAATCTCACAGAAACGATTTATGCTGCCGACAAAAGACAGGTATGTGTGTATCCTTTCACTTATACGGTAAAAAATGATGATAAGGAAGAAAAACATACAGATTACTGGATAAAGAATTTCCAGAATGATACCTATTCATACAACCAATTCACACGCGAATACAGCGAAAGCACCGTACTTCCCGATACGACCTACCGCAGCTACAATATCCACAAAGCATCAGAGATCTTCAGCGCCCTTGAGGAATGCGGTCTTTCCGTCGATACCCTGAATTCCGCTTCATTTGTATTCAGTTCCGAAAAGCTTGGCGGTAATCTTACTGTCGAAGATCTTTCGATGGATATAACCCACTTCCCCGACGGACCGTATCAATACAAGACTTCATTCTACGGTGAGGGAGATTTCGCGTTAAAGTCCTGTGAAAACGGCGTGTTCAGCTTTGAATGGTATAATCAGAAAAATTCAGGCTGTACTGCAGAAGCCGGCAGACATTTTGACGGTGACGGCCTTGACCTTACGAATGTGAAAAGCATTGTTGCGGACTACAGCGTAACTGTGGATTCCGTAGAGGTATACGGAACAAAAAACGATCCGACTGCTGTATACCTGCACGGCAAGCTTCCTTTCACTGAAGGCACAACAGATGAGTTCTTCATTGATATCGCATATCTCGGAAACCGTGATGAAAAGAAACGCAGCTCACACCTTTCCGCACCGAATCCTTCTGTTGAAGACAACGGAAAAACTTATGACATCTACCGTACTTATAAGTACAGTACTTTCGTAGCAGAATATGAAATGCGCGCAGATGATGACACACCGGTATATTATCAGTACTGGAGCATGGAACAGGAACCGCCAGTAAACGGTGAAGATCCGGCTCAGTTCAGCGGAACGGTCGATATTACAAAGCATATCGAAAAATACAGGGCTACAGAGGACAGCAACAAAACAGATATTTTAAAAGACCTCACGATATGCGCAGACACATCCCACTCGACAGGCAATGTCAATATCGGCAAATTCAATATCACTGTGACCTACAACGACGGAACAGTCGAGAAGTATACTCCCTGCGCAACAATAAAGAATAATTCCGGAGAAATAACCGGCGACCTTAACGGCGACAGCATTATCAATTCGCTTGACGTTGCGCTTTGCCGCAGAGAGGTCCTCAATGCTGAGAGCAGTTCTTCTGTCAACAAGTTTGCAGATATGGACGGAGACGGAAAGGTACAGCTCAACGATCTTGTGCTCCTCACAAGCTTCGTACTTGGCAGATAATACAACATCAAAGATGACCGGATAACGGTAAAAAAGCGGCAGCCATAATTGTGATACTTATATAGAAAATTTTATACGAGCTATTGAGGAAAACCCTTTTGAAAAAGGGTTTTCCTCAAACTCCTTTCCTAAAACTTTCGTTTTTATTTTTTCCCTTATAGGGCGCGACCTGTATTCTTGCAGGTCTCTTTTATTGCTTATGCGCACTATATGGGAAAAAATCAGATAAAAGTCTTTGGAAGGGGGTACGGGGGGGGTGACTCCCTACAGTGCAGGGAGATGTCACGCAGTGACAGAGGGTCGCGCCTCCGTCAGAGGAACCTTTCCTCAGAAAGGTTTCCCCCGATAATTTCATATAAAGTTTCTTTATAAGCATTGCACTTAGGCTGCCGCTTAATTTTATTTATAGTTCTGCTGCTCCGCTAACAATTATTTGTCCTTGAAACCAAACTTCATGACCGCAGGCCATATCACTATTATAAATGACATCATAATGAAGTTCTTTGCAAACGCTCCCCAGTGCATACCGAATACAGCTTCCGCAGGAGAACCCACGTACAGTATTATCAGCGTGGTTATTACAGTTCCCGCAACGCCAAGCACAGCTGTTCTGAAAGATACCGACGGACTGTATCTGATCCATTTCTTCTCAGCATATCTTGCTGTACAAAAGGCTGCGAGCCTTCCGATACATCCGAATCCGTCCTTCATCATCACCTTCGGCTCAACAAGCACAGCTCCGTTCACAATCCCGGACGGATATGGCTTAACGGATATGTATACCAGTGCCGCTATGCAGAATACTATCCCACCCGCCAGTACGATATCCTCTTTCTCAGGATTGCCTGACAGATATACAAACAGCTTCGACATTCCGAAGGCCACCGCAAATCCCAGCAGCATAGCCGCAAGAACATCCTGCGGCGTATGCACGCCAAGATAGTTGCGTGAGAAAGCAGTGAGAAGTATCAGGAAGCCACATATCACTGATATCTGTTTTTTCTTTTTTCCGGCGCTCACAGCAAGACTTCCGTAAACGGAAGCTGCATTGGCAGTATGACCGCTTGGAAATGAATAGCCTGTAGCTGACCTGACAGAATCTCCGGCAGGAATTATACGGCTGTCCCTTATCCATGGGCGGTAAACACAAGCAGTCAGTTTTACGATGACCGTCAGCGCCGAACTCAATGCGTATGATGACAATGTATACAGTCCGGCGCTTTTGTCTGTACACCAGTACATAAAAGCAGGTATCAGTATTAAAATTGATATCGCAGATAATGATACCAGCTCCATAAACGGCGTCAGTAAATCATTGCTCCTTTCCCTGAAATGCTGCAGCATTAATAGGTAATCAATATCCATCGACATTTCTCCTTGGTATTTGACAGACTTATGATTTTTCATATCTCAGGAGCATAATCACGCTGACCGGCAGCACCCCTGTAACTTATATTATAACACAAAGACATTAATCGTACAATGTTTTGTGTGAAGCTATCGGATATGAACCTGTTGCTTTTTAAGTCAGATTCACTGTCTTCGGTTATGTTATTCCTGTTCTGCATATATGCTTTCAAATATCGTTCCGACATCTTCCATAGTGAAATCAGGCGAATCGAATACGTAGTCATCAAGCCTGAATATTTCTTTATGTCCCGGACTAACTCTTTCATAAGAGATAAGCTGCCCCTTCCCGGTAAGGACGATCCGTACGTATTCTTCTGTTGCTTCTGCCTGCCAGTACAGCTCTGTATTTTCGTCAATTTCTCTGATATCATATTCCAGATAATTTTTTGTCATCCTCGGCGCAAATTCTTCCTCTATACTCCTGCATATATAGATATAATTATCAGGCGGCGGACTTGTGGATCCGTTGCTATACGCATATGTTCCTGCCTCGTCAGTTTTTCCCGTTTCTTTATCTACAGCTTTGTAAGCAGATCTGTCGCGACCGTCCATTATAAGCTCGATCGTCATTTCTTTATCCCGATACATAAGATTGCCGTCGCCTTTCATGTACAGTTTCTCGTTTTTGGCGTCATAGCTCATATATCCTTCAATAACACTGTCGTTCAATTCATGCCTGAAATGCGCTTTGAGATTATCGTAATTGGTAATACCGTTGTGTATCTTTTCAGCGATCTTTGAGTTTTCGTCCATAACCAGATATTTATCGAATATCCTGTCAAACGATTCAATGTCGCTTTCGTTTTTCAGCTTGAAGCTTCCTGAACTGGCAATGCGTATATATCCTCCCGGATATATGGTGCTTTTTCCACTAAGTCCGCCGTCTGTTATACTATAGGAACCATAGGACCAATAATGCCCTGCCGATTGCCAGTAGCCTGTTTTATCTTCAACTTCATTATCAGAGCAGCTCTCCCATTCAAATGAAGCTAACTCATTCTTAAAGCTCTCCGGATCTCTGACAGTATAATAACGGGTTACAGTATCATAGCAGTATCTTCCCTGCGGAATTCTCGTAGGTCCCTGAAGCCATTCTACAGTGAAATCATTGCTTATCTGCTCCAATTCATTGTAAAGATTATTTGTATCATTGTGGTCATACTCAGGTTTCAGGCAAAGATTCCATATATTACTGAGCTTATCCATGTATACATCGTCCTTCAGTTTGTATGCCACAGAATAACCCTTATAGTCTCCCGCAAGATATCCTTCTTCACTCAGTTTCATTCCGTTTATGCTGTAGTAGTAATTAAAATCAAAGAAATCTGCTCTTTCCCATTCACAGCTGAGGATTATTTTATTAACTTCATCACTGTCAACGATCTCAAACATCTGCGGAGCGCTTCCATCATACTTTTTCGCATAATTCGGAGGTATGTTTGAATCCAGATAACTTGCCATTTTTCTCTCATCAATAAAGTCTTCTATTTCCTCAGTCTCGACCTCTTTAAAACCGTCAATTATATCCTGTGTATTGTCTCTGCCGAACATATCCAGCAGCTCATAATAAACTACTTCATCGTCAGCAAATCTGTGATATGTTGTTCTTTTGTTCTCTTTATCCCGCTCATCTACTTCTGTCCATGAGCAGTCTCCGTTTCTGTACAGATCCATATAAATGCACTTATTTATATCCGATTCCAAGGTAAAAACAAATCTGAGATTAATAGGTAATCGGGTTATATCCTTCTCTTCGATATCATTTTCCACTTCAAGCTTATCAATATATTCAAAGAATTTCTCTTTTTCAGATGCCGGATACTCATACGCATTTATGCCTGTATCAAATTCGTGAACGGAAAGCTCCATTTTATATTTGTCCTTGTTTGCTTTGAGCTTGTCATATATAGTGTCATACTGAATATCCTCATCAACGATATTGTTGTTATTTCTCATCTGAGAAAAGTAGTATGCTCCACCGCCGACAGCTCCTAAGGATATTACCAGAGCAGCAGCAATGCCAAGGAACTTTTTCCATGCAGCTCTATGATAGATTTCAACCCCCGAAACGACTACTGAATTATCATCTTCGCTGAAAGAAGCCGCTGCGTTGTCAGATGCTGCCTTACCTGTATACGGAGTGTCGGCTTCCTTTATCAGATCCTCGTCAATTATGCTCACAGCCTTCATAAAATTATTCTTATTCATAGTCATAGCCCTCCTTCTTCAGAAATACTTTCAGTTTTTTCCTTGTCCGGAAAAGGTATGTACTGACAGTTTTTTCGTTCATCGAAAAGCGTCTTGCGATCTCTGCGACCGAATCACCGTAAGTATACCGGCGTATAAATATTCTGCGCTGCAGTTCCTCCTGAGTACGCAGAAACCGGCTGATAGTGTCCGCAAGATCAGACAAAGTGATATTATCATCAGGATCAGCAGGTACACAGTCGGATATTTCATCGAGTGAAACTGTGTAACGGCTGTCACGCTTGGCGGCAGAGTTGTACTCAAGCCTGTTTATGGCGATATTCCTGACGATACGGCATAAATAGCTTTTAAGGTCATGGGGATTTGCAGGCGGTATGCTGCTCCACACCTCATAGCAGGCAGAATTTACACATTCCTCAACATCTTCATGCTGAGCAAGTACATTCCCTGCTATATATGTGCATAGCCGTTCGTATTTCTGCCGCAGTTCGCTGATGGCAGATTGATCTCGTTTTTGCAATAGTTCGATTATAGATATATCATCCATAAGATAGCCTCCTTTCATGAGGAGTTTACGTCCTCTGCTTATATAGACAGATTTTGACAAAAGAATATTTCAGCTTTTATAAAAAAGATTTTTTCACCCTGATTTTCTGTAATCTGCAATACTTCGATTATATCACAAACGGTCCTGATTTTTCAAGGGAAAAGGCGAGAAATAATAAGTCTCACCTCGATTTAAGCGGTTTCTTTTGCTATATACGTACATCACGCATAAGGCTGCGTCAGGAGCGTTTTGATCAAAGTTGAAGCTTATAAATCAAATTGTTCTAAAAAATTTTTTTCAGATGTGTCCACTTTTTGAAAATCATATCGTTTATTATTTATGGAAGCGATCGCTGATCCATAATTAACGATGAAACAGTTTCAATTCACGATTACCTGATAACATATATAAACCGGTAAAAAAAACGGGTGATAAAATCTAAAGATCACCTGCATTGATTATCAGGTATCAATGACATCAAGTTCATAATCAGAACGGAAGTTATACAATTAATTTTAGTATTGCGTTACAGAAAGGAAAAAATTATGTTTAATAAAATTTATGCATTTATAGCAGCGCTTTCAATCACAGCAACCACAGCGGGAATGCTTCCTGCAAGTACAGAGGATAACAGCTTTGATTCTGTTGCGAATGCCTCAAGTGAGTATTATAACGGCTATGAAAAAGTCGATCTCAGCACATCAAAGTATTTCAATGCTGTTGAAAACAAGATCGACATAATGAATGATCCGCACTTCCCTGTTATCGAAAACCAGGGCAATTGGGGCTCCTGCACATCATTCACAACTGCATATTATCAGTTTTCATACGAGGCAAGAAAAGCATACTATGATAAGTATGGCTGCCTTCCGAATATAAGATTCTCACCTGCTTACACATACAGGAATATGAGCGGCGGAAACTGCCTCAGAGGTACAAGTATTGTAGAGACATATGAATTCTTAAATGAACATGGCGCTCTCTTATGGGAAAATGATAAATATGATGATACATCTAATATAAATGATCGTGTAACAGATGCAAGAATTCTTTCCAAAGGCCTTAAATACAGACTGAACAACTATAATTATGAATATATTAAATATCCTGAAACAGACGTAAATGAAGTGGATTCCACTATGAACTGGATCAAGGATCAGCTAAGGAACGGCAAGGTCGTTGCTACAGGCGGTCACTTCAATTATCATTATAATAATAAGCATCCTGATTGGTATTATCCTGAAAATGCTTACAGAGCAGAGGTCGTAAAGGACGGCAATCAGCTGGATAATAAAACGGAATATGCATTTGTTCAGAATATAAGATACGTCGATGATAATCTTGATAAGGACAAAAGAGCCGGCACACACGCATTTACAATAGTCGGCTTTGATGACGGATTAACAGTAAATTACAATGGTATCACTTTAAGAGGTGCTTTCAAGATAGCAAATTCATGGGGCGAGGAATACGGAAATGACGGCTTTATGTGGATAATGTATGACGCTTTCTATAAAAACAGCCATCAGGGCATCACGTGTAATACACCTGCCTACGAAAGAGCTCCCGCTTCCGGATATTACACCTATTTCCAGGATGATGAGGCCACCAAGGATTACGAAAACTATTACCGCGGATGGTTCTATACAATAGATGTCGGTATAAGTGACATCAGACTTATTGCTGAGGCTGATATCTCCACATCCAATCTGGAAGACGTTAAACTCGATACAAGAGAGCTTGTAACCGGACAAAGAAGTGCTACTCAAAACTACATGTACGGAGTGGATAAAGATAAAAAAGAAAGCATCAGCTATGACGGCTCAATTGTCGGAGACATTGATGCTGTCTGCGGAAGGATCAATAACAGATGCGGCAGCGATCCTGATAAAGGAACTGATTATTTTAAAAACAAGAAGTATTCAATAAGCGTAACGGATCTGAACGGTCATTTGGTTGCAGATGTAAGCTCTGTATCCCTGAGAGATGACTGTGGTAATATAGTTGCACGCGCAGATGTTGCAAACGGTGAAAACGGTGCTGTTATTGAACTTGATCTTCAGCCGGGTGATATTGATTATGACGGAGAGATCACAGCCAAGGATTATGCCAAGATCTACAGATACGTTAAGAGTTCATACATTGAACGTTATGCGACAACCGAATTCTCGACCCTCCAGAAAGCTCTCATGGATGTAAAAAATGACAACAGGATCGACGAAAATGATCTTGCTGAATATGACTTCGATGAAAATGATCTTTTCAGTGATGATTATTTCTGGGCAGATGGAAAATACAGGTCAGATGACGGAACTCTCCATACAGGCTGGCAGCCTATAAACGGAGACTTTTATTATCTTGATGATCACGAAATCAAGATGACAAACACATTCATTGACGACGAGAACAGTAACGAAAAATTCTTTGTTGACGAAACCGGTCGTTGGGTATACAATAAAGCGTTTACGTTTAATGATGAACAGTACTATGCAGATGAAAATGGTTATGTTACCAAAATAAGCTCTAAAGGCTACATATTATGATTTAAGACCAAAATAACTTCTGTGATCTCATTATGCTGATCTCAGATAAAGATTCTTAATATTAATTCCCACTTCCCGCTGATAGTTATTGTCAGCGGGAAATGGGTATATTTTATTATCGGAGTCAATCCCGGATTTTGTGTAAAGTAAGCAACAACAAGGCTCATTCATTTCGCTAAGACAAGAAAAATGCTATTCAATCATACACAGTCATTTGTTATGTCATTACAATAATTTCACTCATGGCTAAAGTCAGGAGCAGTACCGCTTTGTTGAAAAAGCATTTTCAAAAGACTTGCAATTTTACAAAAAAAGTGTTAAAATTAATTGTCTGTCTAATAAACCATATTTTAATTATACTATATGAATGCATTCAACAAAGGAGGGATTCCTGATGACAGAAAATGAACTGCGGCTGCTTATGGCAGAATCAGTGAAAAAATGTCACAGAGCAATCTTTGATAATTACTGTAATTATGTTTATGCCATCGTTATGAATGTTCTGAGGAACTGCGGCTCCCGCGAGGATATCGAGGACTGCGTCAGCGATGTATTTATGAAGATATACAAGCACATTGACAAGAATACTGATTTTTCAGGGGATCTGAAAGGTTTTATCGGCACTATATCACGTAATACCGCAATCGACGCTTATCGCAGTATCAGTCAGAAAAATATGCGAAGCATTTCAATCGACGACGAAAATACGGAAGAGTTCGGAACAAATGAGAGACTTGTGGAGAATACAGAGAAAAAAGAATTGTCCCGTATAATCCTAACAAAGATAAAGGAGCTGGGCGAACCCGATTCTACCATAATAATACAGCAATACTATTACAATCGTACAGCCAAGGAGATCTCACAAAACATTTCAATGACAGCCGCAGCAGTTCAGAAACGCAGCAGCCGTGCCAGGCAGAGACTTAAAACTCTGCTCAAGGAAGCAGGCATAGGCAAGGAGGGATTGATATGAGAAAGGACGACTTTTTCAAGGAGTTGGACGATATGGATATAGACAGAATAGCTCAGGAATTTCCCGTACTCACCTTTGATGAGAAGGAAAGAATATATGCAATGAGTGAAAGGAAGTATGATAAAGAAAACGGTGCTGATAAAGATTACAGCGACAAAGACGAAATAGTCGTAAGCGGCGTTGAACAGTACAAACGTCCGTCATGGTATAAATACGCAAGCGCTGCTGCAGCTGTCGTTCTTGTCATAGGCGGTATCTCCGGCAGTATGCTGCTAATGAAACACGGCAAAACATTTCATCCGGACAACACAGATCTGTCCACAGCCACAACAGGAGAAGAAACGACTTTACATACGGGCACCCATGAACAGAATGGGACTTCCACTGAACCGGCAACAAAAGAATCAGTATTCATACCTGCAACAACAGCGGAAGACACTGAGCCGACTACTGTCGAAACAACTACATATGCTCAGACTGAGCCCGAAGATGATTATGAAGCTATAGCGCTTGAACTCTCTGACAAATTTGCGGATCTTGTAAACAGGCTGAACCGTAATGTGCAGTATGATCCGTATGATATGCTGGATTTTTATATCACCACATCTGACAGATATTTATACAATCAGTCAGAATCATATTATTATCGTGTTACGGAACCCGGCTTTGAATTCCCCGCCAATTATACAGATGCTTTCAAAGAGATATGCACCGAAGAGCTTTATGAAAGTCTTTACAGCAAGGCCGGAACTGAAAACAAGTCTGATACTTCAATAGATATAAATCTGTCAAAAACATTCAAGGCTGACCTGAGCAGATATTATACCGGAGATCATGTGGAATTATTCATGGACTACGGAATCTACACGGCAGATTTTATAATCTACCGGGGAGGTCTGTATGTCTGCACAGATTCGCTGCCAGGCAACTGGAAAACATACAGCGATCAGCCTTCGATAATCCAAATGGGCGATAGCAGCTTCACCAGCATAAGAAACGCTCTGTTCAGTCCTGTATGCAAGGATTCCGCCTCACAGAATGGCGAGCCGCTGTCATTCACATTTGTTAAAGAAGGCGACAGCTGGAAGATAAGCGGCATAGTCAAAATCCCGAATTAACAGAATCGTATAATATGAGAAAATATACTATAACGGATATGATAAAACTGTATTTCTTGTTCCTTGCAGGTCTGTTCATTATCTGATATTAAAACTTAAAGGCAGCCATATGGCTGCCTTTAAATTTATGTACAGTTCAGGATATGTTCTGATAATCCCCCTGCGTATTCATTATTTTTTTCACCGGCATTTTTCTTACCAGTCTTTGCGGAGCTTACTCGTATATGATTTTATTTGCAGCAGTGCTGCCCGATTATCTCACTTACTGATCTTAGTCCGATACTTTTAAGTTTTTATCGCCCATTGCTGTATTATAATAATACCATTGATTATTACAGATTAAAGGCGCTTTATATAAAATGATTAATATTTTTTGTTTTCTTGCATTTCAGAAGATAACACTATATAATAGAATTAAGCAGTTAAATGCTGAAAAAATGAATGGCAGGTGAATTATATGAAGTTCTCAATACTTGCTGCTTTTACCGCAGCTACAGCAGCAATCGCTCCGATTCCGCTGGATAGTTCTGTTTTACCTACTCCATGTACTGTGTTTGCAGAGGATACAGACTCAGTCGCTACGCTCCCCGACTGGATACCGACCGATTTTGATTCTGCCGCAGATTTCCGCAACACCTATGGAGCTACTCATACTGGAAACGGGCTGATCTGCATAGTTTATCCGGAGCGTGTCCAAAATGGAAGCAATAAAGGCTCCTATGGGTACGATCTGAAGCCGGCTTCTGATATGGGAGAAATAATAAAGCAGGAAATCTACTCTCACGATCATACCGAGACATGCTTTAATGTGTTTGTATATCAGCCTCAGCAGCAGGGTGACCTTGAATTGCAGATAGTTGATACTTATGCGGTGTCTGAGGAAGGCGACGAGCCTATTTCCGTATACTCTTTTTCTGTTGACAAAAGCCTCAGCATCACCGAGACTGATATTTACAGCTGGCTTCCGGACAGCAAGACAGAATACAGCGAATATATTGAGAAAAACGGTGAAGTTTCGGTCAGGGATAATTATGTTGTGTTCTGCACGATGGCGATCGACCAGTTCGGCGATAAATGGATTCCTAACAGCAGCAACAGATATGAGAACATAAAGTATCTCCTGACGTCAGACTGCACTATGCAAGTACCTGATCTGTATGACGACGGTTCAGTTGATAAAATATATGTCTATCAGGCTGTGAAAGACGGTTATGAAAAGATTTCATGGATACGTACATCTGATACAAGACCTGATCCTGAGGAGCCGTCGCAGTACACTCTCACCGCCGACTGCGCTGTTTTTGATAACGGACAATCAGTGCTGCTCGCTGATACTGCGCGTTTCAGAATATTTGACGGCAGAGCCGGTGGATTAGTTGATTTAGATGAAGACAACATAGTATTCCTGATTCCTGATATTCTCTATTCTTCCGGCAGTGACGGCGGATATGCCCACGTGGACCTTGCAGCGCTTCAGATGACGTCAAATCCGTATTACTGGGATATTTCACAGTATAAAAACGCGGATATATTCAATGTCAGACTGAGCTATAACTATATCCCGGATGAATATGTCATTGATGCTGATTACAGCACTGTAAGAAAGTTTGATAACGGTGCTGCGGACTATTTGTTCAGGCTGAGGAATATTAACGATTTCAGAAAGAAGTCAACAACTATCACTTTTTACGACAAGGATACAGGAGAGCTGATAGATTTTCCCGATAACAAGGATAATACCTATCTTCTGAAATGCACGTCTGAAGAACCTTACACAAGCGTGGCTTTTGATGTTACAGCAAATCCTTGTACAGTATATGGATATGTATATGACAAGTCATGCAGCTATTCTTTCTTCCTGGATACAAAGTCAGGCTGGTATGATTCCCTGGAGTTTGAGACAACATCTGAAAATGGCGATAGCATTGAACTGACTTGCCGTATGAAATGGAATCCCAACGGTGACGTAAACGGAGACGGAGCTCTCAGTATCGCAGATGCTGTATTGATGCAAAAATGGCTGCTGGGCTCGTCTGATGTGAAGCTTTCCGACTGGAAAGCTGTTGATTTCTGCCGTGACAACAGAATAGATATATTTGACCTTGTACTTATGAGAAAAAATATTCTCAGCTCAGTCAGCATACCTGTTGCAGTAAGCGTTGAAGAAACAGGAAGATTTGCAGGAGCGAACACGGTCCGGAAGGTTTATCGTGAAGATGATAAGTATATTCTGTCCTATGAGGATTTAATGAGCAGCGTTGAGCCATTGGTCATAGAGATATCCGAACAGGATTATATCGAGATAATGTCTCAGGACTATGACGGTATTGTAGATAGATATAATAACAGTACGGATAAAACAATAGCAGACTGGGGTAAGAATGTGACCGTTCTTACTTATTCAGACGGCTCCGAAGAAGAAATCAACGTACCAATGACAGATATTACAGATAAGCTGGAAAAAATGACGTTGGAATATATGGAACTCCACGATTTATATGTTAAACCTGCTCATCGCTCTTATGGTCCGATATTCTTTGTCTCGGAACAAGGTGTGAAATTATACAGCGGACCTGATGAAAGCTACAGGTGTTTAACGGAAATAACTTCGTTTTCAACACTTCACGAACTGGGATATCAGACTGACAACGATCCGTGGTTATTTACAGAATATAACGGAATTTATGGCTGGATCAGGACAAAGAACGAGAATAATAAATCAACGGTCATTTATGAACAGATCGCAGCCAAGCCTGTGATCTATCTCTACCCTGAAGCGGAGACAGATGTTCATGTGGAGCTTGAACTGACTGAAGCCGAGCTATCCACAACATATCCTAAATATAATAACGGCTGGGACGTAACAGCATATCCTGACGGCTCACTGCTTAACAAGGCTGACGGTACACACCATAAGTACCTTTTTTGGGACGCAGTAAACTGCCGCACAAGATTTGATTTCTCCAGAGGCTTCTGCATTTCAGGAAGCGATACCGAAAGCTTCCTAAAAGAAAAGCTCACATTTATGGGACTTGCCGAGGAAGAGATGAACGAGTTCATCGTATACTGGCTGCCCAAAATGGAGCATAACAAATATAATCTCATTGCTTTTCAAAATGATGTCTATACGAATTCCGCGAAGCTGGACATTGCACCGGCACCGGACAGCCTGCTCCGAATCTTCATGACGTATATACCGCTTGAAGAGGCAATAGATATCCAGCCGCAGCAACTTGAGACCTTTGAAAGAAAAGGCTTCACCGTTGTTGAATGGGGCGGAAGTGAGATCAGATCATAGAGTATTTCATTGGTCTGATCCATTCATGTGTGCAGCTGTTCCTTCTCACTTGTGCAATGATAAATAAAACAGTCACATCAATCCGGATATCTATTGTCGGAGGTAAGCTTCTCTGGTATAGAGCAGTGAATGCTCACGGCATTTCAGGGCAAAATGCAAAAATGAATATCATAGCTTTGCTCATATTGAAAATGATCCATTATCAGCTGACAGCTTCAAATCTGCTGTCCATATCATCGACAGCGCTGCCTGTAGCATTGATCGCTACTATGTAAGTGTCGTTTATTTTTCTGACATAATAAGCATAAGGGTTAGCGCTGTCAACAGATGAGATCTTTAAATACAGTTTTCCGCAGATGTTTACTGCATCCGGACCGTATATATCATCTAAATCTCCCCTGCCGTGATCATTGCGAAACTCCCTCTGTATAAAATCTTCAGCTGACATATCTCTGGTTTTGGGATATCTTTCCTTGATATTATAGAACCATACGCTTATGCTTCCATAAGGATCACCGTAAGATACGGAAGCGTCCTTTACAGCTGTAAGGTAATAATCCTTTTCCTCTTCATACATAAATCTGGTGGGCATCATATACTCGGTATAGAGGGTATCTTCATCAAGGAATTCTGCGTCCTCAGGTGCAACAATTCTGAAGCCCGCAAATTCCGAGGTATATGTATTACCGTTCGATACTCCCTTTTTGAATGATTTTTCCTCAGCAGTATCGCCTTTAAACTGTTCAGTTTCTTCCAGTGTTCTCTGACGGGCTTCTTTATAATCATCTGCAGAGAGCGTGTCTTTATCTTTTATAATATCAGATACCGATAACTCCTTTGATACGCTACGATCAGATGCTATATCCTCATAGGAAGCATTATCCTTTTCATGGGGAGCGGTCGCGGCTTCCGCAGTATTCTGAGTGATAACGTCAACTGCTGCCATACTGATGTTTTCCGCGTTTGAAGCATTCAGCTGCGTAGATGCGTTCAGTTTGTTTTCACATGAAGTAAGTGAGCAGATCGCAGCAGTTAATGTTAAGATAAATGTTGTTTTTTTCATAGTAATTACTCCTTTTTAATAAAATTTGATTATGATTGTATGACGTTTATTCTTTTTAGTTTGTATCGCTCTGTCAGTATATACGAATTCAAAAATGTTTTTCAGACAAGAATTTGAAAAATTTTTCTAATTGTTTTAATAAGTTATGTTTTTATAGTTCAATACCAATCCCCCCACAATCAGAACATAAAAAATCCGCCTGAATACCGTTGTTTTTCGGTATTCAGGCGGATTAATTTTGTTTTTAAGTACCAGCGGTCATTAATTATCAGGGATCGTCTGCTGCAGACAAAACTTGACGATATACGCAACCTTATCGCAATGATTTTGTCCGTCCTTTAATATTGCCGTATATTAAAATTCTGAAATGTCTATCCTGTCAGCGGATCACTGGAACTTCCTGCCTGCGCTTCTGGCAGCGGCAACGCTTTCGCCAACCTTTCTGTAGCATTTAGTGGCTGTATCATATATAACAAGTCCCGCCTTGCTGTAATCCACTTTGCCGTCGGTAAGTACATTCTCGTCAGCTTTAAGACCTACTACCTCGGCAACCACTCTGGTCTCGCCGAACTCTTCCTGTATATCTGTCACTTTGCACTCGATAGTCACAGGTAGCTGGTCGATAACAGGAGCGTTGACCTTGTCTGACTTTGTAACGGTAAATCCGCACTTTTCCAGCTTGTTCTCCTCATTCTTTCCCGATACTATTCCCACATAGTCGCAGGCAGCGATGTGCTCTGCCGTAGCGTAAGCAACTGTAAATTCCCTGTTAAGCCTGATATTTTCAGTAGTTTTGTGGTCGCTTGAAAGGCTTACAGATATCTGGCTCATGCCTACTTGACCACCCCATGCCGCATTCATGGCATTGGGAGTGCCGTTTGCGTTATACGTGCCGATGATGAGCACCGGAAGCGGCGCGAAAAAGCCTTTTTCAAATGATTGTTTCATAGTTATTTACCTCCTGAATAGTATGACTTTTTATACATATCAATTATACATCACCTGAGCAGAAAAATCAACAGAAGAAGTGTTTTTGCGGCCATAAATATGTTCATAAAAAGTTTACGATTTCAGCCGAACATCCGGACTTGCCTGTGTTCTGATTATACAGAACATAAGCTGAATCTACAGATTTATTCTGCACAGTATAATAGACAATTATCACATTTCAATATTTACAATTTCTCATAGAAATCTTTTTTATCATGTGATATAATTAATATGTACTCAATAACCGCTGTCAGGCGGTTATTGTCCTGAACTGCGTTCAGGGTGTGGTAAGTCATACAGATACAATTGAAGGGGGTAAAATACTCAATGAAGAAGATATTATCATTAGCGGTTGGATTCTCTGTTATGCTGTCTGCAGCATCTTCCGCAACTTTGGCAGCGGACAAGACTGAAAAGGCTGATTTGCCGGAATCTGTCTATCAGCAGCTTCTTGAAGATGATTATATTGACGCAAACAAGGACGGTATCATAACCGAAGAGGAATACCGTTCCGCGAAAATGCTGAATCTTAAACTGGACGGCGTAGAGTCCATTGATTTCCTTGAACGCCTGGAAGACCCAAAGTATCTGTATTTTTCAGGCGGAAACATCACGGACTTCTCCCCTCTTGCCAGGTTCAGGAATTTAGAAACACTGCAATTAGGCGATATGCCGCAGGTCACGGATATCTCTTTTGCAAAGGATATGAATCTTCTGAAATTCTATATCAGTGATATGGAACAAATTACCGACGAGCAAAAGATAGCTGTAATGAAATTCCATGACGCAGATACATCTGTGGGCTTTTCTGATCTTATCGGAGCAACTCCTACAGGATTGTTTACCTATGATCAGGTATCACTCGAAATTTCGGATACAGGCATTGCGGGCTTTGATAATTATAAAGACAATCCTGTCAAAATTTGCTATGCAGATGTTTATTGCAAGGCTGCAGGCACAACAGAATACCGTTTTAAACTGAAAGACAAGGAAATACACAAGGGCAGGATAAACGTGAGCGAAACAAATGCTGTAGTCTTACCATCAGCTGAAGGTCAGGCAATGCCAAAGATCGACAGCTCCAATATCTATTCCGAAGCTGACAGGGTGGTACTGAAAGGCGGAACACTTTATAAGCTGGCTGACGGCAGACTCATCGCTATAGCGGAAAACGTCGCTGATTTCGATATGGATTACACATATAATGATAACGGTGATTTCATATCGATCGAAACAATTCTGTATCAGGACGGAACACTTGAAGTAAACGGTGAAAAACTCATAAACACAGACGGCCTTAAATTCACAAAGATAGGACGCGGTCTGGGTATTACCGACAGCGGAGAGGCATACTCCATTCGTCAGGAAAACGGCAAATTCAGAGTTGATCTGATCTACAAAGGCTTCGACAGATTCCTTGAAAATTCATCGCTTGAATTCATCTCAGACACCGGAGAGGTAATACAGATAGAACTCAAAAAGAGCGGTTCAATTACGATCGGTTATCAGGCATTTCCCACAGGTATTACCGATGTGGTGGATTCAGACGGATATTTCTTTATTGATAAAAACAAGGTTTTGTGGGAGATAAACCGCCATGTGGGCAGTGAACCGTCAGTAAGAAAGCGTGCCGAAGATGTGGTTTATGTGGGATATCGTTCTTACAATGATGGAAAAGTTTACGGATGCGTTCATATCACTTCGGACGGAACTGCTTATAGCGCAGGTACTACCATAAAAGTTATACTGACCGAAACGATTCCTGAAGCTTATAGAAGTGCAGGAAAATTTGTATATGATTTTGAAAATCTGCATACGGCGGAAATGGCAAGAAGCTATAATTATCATGTTACAAACGACAATATCCTCTGCATGGAATTTAACGGTAAAAAAGCGGCTGTCGCCGATGTTAACAGTTACATAGCTGCAAGAAAAAGCAGCGACGGAAAATCAGTATACGCCTATTTTCTTAAAACAGACGGTACTATCTGGAGCTACTCCTTTGCAGATGACCAATTCAACAATTTATCAGAAACTGAAGCCATACTCAAAGGGGATGTAAACGCAGACGGCAAGTTCGATGTGTCAGATATTGTAACATTCCAGAAATGGCTGCTTAATACACAGAATACAGAACTGAAAAACTGGAAGGCAGCTGATCTGTGTGAAGACAGCATACTTGATGTGTTTGACCTGTGTCTTATGAGGAAATACCTTATCAGGCAGAGCAGTAATTGAATATAGCAATTTCTTGGATCTATATCTTTATATGAATAAAAGATCTCATCAGAAAATGTCAAATCTCCTGTTAAAAAGGGATTTTTTATAGAAATCTCTATATTCATTTTAACAGTAGTTTTTTCATATGTTCAGCTTCTGATCATAATAAAGAAACGATCTGAAATGTTATTAGAATGTTGTAAAAAGCAAAATAAGCCTTGAATTATTTCTTATTATAATGTATAATTGGGGCATTAAATAATATATAGGAGGTAACCATGAAAACCAAATTTACAAAAGTTTTATCGTTATTTATGTCTGCAATAATGACGGTATCAGCACTATCTCTTTCGGGGTTCAGTACAAATGCAGAAACAAGTAAATCGACAGAACAAACTGAATTACAGAACGATGATATGTTTGATTCAATGATGTGGAATTGTCAAGAAATGTGCAGTCGGAGAATACCCAAAATCTTGGATAGGCAGGAGTCAGGCAGCATGATGAGCCGACTTGGTTGAAGTTCTTAATGTCACAGTTGGGAGACTGCCTGC
>JAEEGJ010003568.1_pt1 | contig 58498 bp, 41 predicted proteins | sample 8958761 | NCBI WGS metagenome assembly JAEEGJ01 (sample SAMN16246546, study PRJNA631951) | gut metagenome | biome: gut microbiome; feature: rumen; material: RS-attached | host: Bos | place: Iran: Karaj | collected 2018-10 | reverse complement strand
TAACAGTATTTGCATTTGCCATAATAGGATCACCTACTTTCTTACTAACTATACTAACGTTACTTAGTAAACTAAGTATATAATATAATTCTAAACTTGTAAATATAAATCAAAACCGTAGATAGGTAATGTTTTATATGTTCTATACTATAAGTAGATTTAATTCGAATCAATCCGAGTCGGAAAGGACCGAGTAAAATGAAATTCTATGGAAGAACTATTTGATTATTTATGGGAGCTGAAAATGAGAACACAGAAGCAAAAGAAACTTACCACAAAACGCATAATCCTCAAAAAGACCGGCGGTCTCTGCGCAAAGTGCGGCAAGCCGCTCACACTCGAAAAGACAACTATCGACCACCTCATCCCCAAGTACAGAGGCGGAACGGATGAGCTCAGCAATCTGATACCTATGTGTAAGCATTGCAACAAACAGAAGGGATCGAGGATTGTAGAAGAGGGGGAATTGGCGTATCTTGAGCCGTTTTATAGTAGTGAAAATATTTCAGAACTAAAAAAGCGTATAGAGGATATAGAGGCTGGCCGTAATATTCATGAGCAAGATTTGATTGAGGTGGATTAATATGGAAAATATGGAATGATAAATAATGCAGAACATATATATCATCAAATAACTGAATATACGCAAATTGTTTTTTTGCGGAACCCGCATATTTACAGGCTCCGCGGTTTTTTATGTCCGCAACAACAGATAGAATCTAACTTCCAAATCAAATATAAAATAATTATAAATTCGAACGCAATACTATAAATATCTCTAACACTTTTTCCGATATGTAAATTAGTAAGTCCTCTACTGGCGTGAAGGATAAGACCTGTCAGAGGGGATGTTACGAAAAACTTTGTATTCTGTGCATTTATTGACGCTAACACGTCAAATTTGTATAATCAGAATACTTTCTACTTGAAAAGATTTAAGAACGAAATAGTTCTTTTTTATGGCCCCGGATTATGAAATAGGAATCCAAGACTTGATGCTGATGACTTGATGAGCAACTTATTAACGTGGACTGAATTGGTTCATAGGATTCAGACTAATAAGTAGTCAGAAAGTGCGGGTGGTTAGTGCGCGAGAACTCGCAGAGATATTGTGAAATCAAGCATCACGGATCGTTGGGCGGGGAACCTCCCTAACGGGGTGATGTGAAAAGAAAATGTACTGAAAACAATTTGCTTGCATTTGGAGGTTTAAGGTGACGAAAGAAGGTACAGCAATGGGTAAAGGAACGAGGATCGCATTTATCGCAGGCGGCGTGGTGATAGCTGCACTGGCGGTGACTGTAGTAGTTCTCTTAAAGGGAAATCATGCAGTTAGAGATGAAGTGAAGCGAAACGTTGTGGTGAACAGCAGTAACGCAGAGCAGGTCGCAAGTGATCTTATAAACGAACAGTATGTAGCACCCGGATATTTTAGTACACAGATGAGCACGACGTGGCATTTTGCAACAGCAGATGCCGTATCCGAAGATGCTTATGTGAAAAACGATGCAGGGAATACTAACGACATATTCTTTGATGTATTTCTGGAAAGCAACGAGAATGAGCCTATTTTGCAATCTCCGGTAATACCGAGAGGGGCGGAGCTCGATAAAATATCTTTAGAAAAAACTTTAGATGCAGGCACACATGATTGCGTTATGGTTTATCACCTTATCGACGAAAATCAGAACACTGTGAGTACGTTGAGAGTAGCCTTTACGATAATCATTGAACAATAATCGTAGTAACTACCGCGTCAGGATGATGCGGTAAACAAGTAATAAGCATAACCAAGAAGATATCAAGGAGGTACGTGTTATGTGCAAATCAAAGAAATTTATGGCAATCGCTCTTGTAGCAACAATGGTATTTGGAAGTAGTCTTACTGCATTTGCGGAGGATCCGGTAACTAGTGGTGGATCAGATGGTGCAGGTGCATCAGAAGGACATGTGGAGAAAGAAGTGCTTAACGTGGTTCTTCCTGTAATTCCTACAGGATCAACACCGTTTGCTTACACAATGGATCCTGAGCGACTTATTCGTGAGACTGAAGGTGCTAGGTATGCAGAGGGAACAACTTTTCCCAAGGCTGCAGATGATACAGGAGTATATTTCCTTACTGGTGAGAATACATATGCTAATGCAAGTAATGTAGTTCAGGCAATTAATAAGAGTAGCTGTGATGTAAAGCTTTCAGTTACAGTAAAAACAACACAGAATACAGCTAAGGATATTGCGCTTGCTACAACTTCTGCAGTAGCAACAGAGGGTACTCCAAATCTTTATCTTGGACTTGCAGTTGGCACTACAAAAACACCAGTTACAGCTTCAGCACAGACTGTTGACAAGGTTATAGCAGGAACTCCCGGTAATTTTGAGACTACTGTTGTAACAAATGATAGCGGAGTAAAGTCATATGCATATCAGGAGAAAGCTGATGCAACAACATGGAAGGCTATGAATATCAGCATGGAAGGTGCAGTAAGTAATCTTGCAATTGCAGCTGACGCTACAGCTCCTACAGTTAATGTTACATGGGCTTATGCAAAAGCTACAACAGAGGATGGTACTGCAGCTACTGATGCTGTTGATTATTCAACAGCTCCTACAGAAGCAGCACCTAGCTTAACAGGATCAAATTCAATAACAATTAATTCTAGCAATGCTGGAAAAAATTTGACAATAGGATTAAGCTTAGGAGCAGGTGCTAAGGCTGCAACAGCGGTTACAAAAGTAGATTGTAACGGCGGAACAATTACAACTGATAAGTATGAGCTTACTTCATCGGGACTTGAATTGAAGGCCGCTTTTGTTGATGCAATGCTTGGCTCGTCAAATACAGCGGATAGAGTATTTACAGTATTCTTGAATGATACAGCTAAGACTGAACTGAAATTTACAATTAAGAGATAAGATTGTCTTAGAAATTGGATAGGGATTACCTCGTGGTAATCCCTATCTTTTACATGAAAGAAAGTATGGGGTTGATATGGGCGATATTTTTTTAAATTTTCAGGATGCATATATTTCAGAAATGGGGGATATGTTTGTTTCTTCAAATGGTTGTAATGGACTATTTAAAATACATGATGGAAACAATAGTTTTATTGGGCGTTTTTCGAATGGGTTGACTGATGTTCAGTATTTGCATAAAGCCGTACTCAAAAGAAAAAATACGCTTTTTTTTGTGCCAACATTTGGAAATGTAATAGATACATATTGTATTGAAAGTGGTAAATTCGGAAATGTTTGTTTTGCTGAATTAAATAATAAGTGGACTACTACAAATGTTGTTATTAATGATGATATTTTATTTTTGCCTAGAAATTTAGAGGATTATTCTTTTACATTCAATATGTTAAAGGGTGAGTATAAAAGAATAGAATGGTTAGAGGAAGAATTAAAAAAAATACTCAAGGAAAATCCAAATGCAGAACTTTATTATGCGACATATTATGAAGGAGAAGTGTATGCTCCTATTAGAAGTGGTAATGGCATATTAAAGATAGATTTGAATTCTGAGAAGATTTTCGTTTTGAAACCTGATATTGGAAATAGAAACATGTACACGATAGATATAAACAATGGAATGGCATGGATTACGCAGGAGGATAAAAATTCAGTTCTGACTGTGGATATTGAAAGAAATGTGTGGAATGAGTTGTTCATAGATAAAGATATACAGGATACATTTATTCCGTATAATAAAATATTTTTTGTTGCTGACAAAGCAGTCATAGTATCGAGAAAGTCTGGATCTTTATATGTAGTTGACAAAGATACATTTGAATATAAAAAGATTACTTTAGATGGCGAGATAGAAGATAAAAATATGGCATCAACAATTTGGTTTTATGGAGGAAGGACTGAGGAGAATAAATTAATCTTGTATCCGTCAAGAGTTGATAAATGTGTGGAGCTAGATGTTGATAACTGTGAAGTTCATTATATGAACACTGGCAATATTTCGTATGGAAATATAATAAATTATAATGATAATATATTGTATGAAAATAGATTAATAGGAATTCAGGATTTGATAAATAATATAAACGCAATATAAACACAATAAAAATGGAGCATGAAGCGATGGGGGAGAAAGTAAGTATTTATCATAAAATATTAATAGGTGATGCAACGGCAACATTTGTGGGGAATGCGGTCATACGTGATTATTTGTGCTATGTACTTGGGAATGAGATTCATATGAATGTTTCTGATTCTGTGGATGGTAATGGCAATACAGATTATTATATAGTTGATGATATTACAAATGAGATGCATATTGAAAAAACATCTGATAATAAGATTATTATGCTCTCTGCTTTTATTGAAGTATTAAACGATATAAATATTCCTGATGATAAACCTGTTGCGCTTTGGGGTGGAGGAATTGAGCTTAACAAGCAAATAGGAAAAATATTGAAACATTGTAGCCCTCAAGTTATTATCGATCGATGTAAGGACGGGGATTATTCAGGAATTCCGTTTGTTCGTAAGGATAATATTGATATTAATGATTATTTTATTATTATTACAACAACAAAGTATGCTGGAGAGATAAGAAGTTTTCTTGTTGGGAATGGAAGAAAAGAAGGGCGAGATTTCATAATGGGATCGGACCCGATTTTTATTAATGATAATGCAAAAATGTTTATTGATGCTGTTACATCGATGCCATTGCGCAAAGTGGCTTGTAGAAGACCATTTAGATATGTAAATGTGGGTGTGGGTGGATTATTAACACATTGTTGCTATAACTGGTTACCAGTGCATATAGGAAATGTATTAAATGACTTTGCAAATAATTATGACACGATAACTTCTCGAATAATAAGGGTATCCTTTATGAATCAAAGCTATGCTTTTTGTAATACAGTGTGTTGTTCTTATATGACTAAAACAAGAGATAAACTGTATTATGAGAAAAGTGAGGCTATAGATGAAGAAGTATATATGAAAGAGCAGAATATTGCTGATGTTGATGTGGCATTTGATAGTACCTGTAACTTATATTGTGAATCCTGTAGAGACAAATATATTATTGATAAATCTATTGAGCCAATTCAAATAGCGGAAAGAATATCAGAAAATCTTTTGCCTGAGGTGCAAAATCTTACGGTTGCCGGAAATGGAGAGGTGTTCTTAAGTAAGGCGTATGCGAGAATTTTTGATAAAACATATCCTAATACTGTGCTTGCTATTTTGTCGAATGGAAATATATTTACTGAAGAGAAATGGAAAATGATAGATGGAAAATTCAAAGATATATCTTTGATGTTTTCTATTGATGCCGCAACTAAAGAAACATATGAAAAAGTGAGGCGTGGAGGTAAATGGGAGAACGTTATGAGAGGGCTTTTGCTTGCTTCCAAACTTAGAAAAGAAGGAAGGATCAGGCGATTTATTATGAGGTTTGTTGTTAGTAATAGAAATTACATGGAGATGCCTGGTTTTGTAAAGCTTGGAATAGAACTAGGATGTGATAGTGTGAATTTTTCAAAAATTGAAAATTGGGGAACGTTTTCAGAAAGTGAATTTGAAGAGGTTTCAATGTTTAATGGTGATGAACCAAAAGAAGAAATGAAAAAAATATTGTCACTTCCAGAAATGAGAAATGAGATTGTGATTTATTCAAATATAGTTGTCAGAGAGTAAAATACATAAGAGTGATTGAATAAGGGTGACGTATGGGGATTACAGATCTAAGGCGGAAAAATGAAAAGCTTTATAAGAGTATGTGTGAAAAAGGCGTAATAATATTTGGCGCGGGAACGTATGGAAGAAAGTATTTAGAGGTTTTGCAATCTACAAATATAAAAGTATTAGGAGTATGGGATAATAATCCAGACTTATATGGGAAAAAAATCTTAGATGTTATAGTTGAAAAACCACATTTTATAGATGACGCAATGATTATTGTGGCTGTATGTAGATATCAAGGTGAAATTATCCAACAGTTAAAAGAGATAGGGATTGAATCTCAAAGAATAGTTTTATATGAAATGATTCGATTCTTGGATAAGAATGAGAATAGAATAGAAATAGAAGAAAAATATCCGGATACAATTCAATTTCCTATTACATACAAATGTAATTTTAATTGTATTATGTGTGGCATGAATAAACTTCAAAATAAGAAGGAAATGAACCCGGATACTATACGTGAATTGCTTAAGGATGATTATTATTCGCATATACATACTATCGGAATAAATGGAGGAGAGCCTTTTTTAAGACAAGATATAGTTGAGTGTGTGGATGCGATTATGGAATCGTTAGAAGAGGTGAAAAGGCTAAACATTATTTCAAATGGATATTTTACAAATAAAATTGTAAACAATCTTAAAAGTATTAAAAAGAATTGGCCGAATGTTTTTATAAATTTGGCAATAAGTATAGATGCATTATATGAGAAACAAGATTTTCACAGAGGGAAAAAGGATGCATTTATTAGTGCCAAAAATACTATAAATGAAATAAGAAGACAGACTGATAAGTGTGTCGATAATCTGGAATTGATATGTACAATAACAAAAGAAAATATATGGCATATTTATGAGGTGGATGAATGGGCTACAAGGAATGATTTAACAGTAAATTATAATATTGCTTCACCAAATGAAAGAATTAAAAATATGGATAAAGTTAATGACTTTTGCGTTCAGAATGATTTAATGGCATTAAGTATGGCAAAAGAATTTTTTTATGGACAGTACCTGAAAACCGGACGAGAAAGCTACTTTGCTATTTTTTTATTTCTTATGTATGGAAAAAGATATGCATTATGTCCGCATAGACAAAATGAATGGGTTACAGTTTTGCCGGATGGTGATGTTGAATTTTGTGCGGCAAGAAGCAAGCCACTAGGCAACGGAATTTTAAGCTCAACAAGTGAATTAATTGCTAATAATCAGAAATATTTTCAAGATATAAAAGATAAATCATGTGATGGATGCTCAAGTTATATGTATATGTTAAATGATGAAGGCTTATTACTGTTGCATGAAGATCAGATGAAAAATCAAAAAATGAGGTATATGGGGGAAATATATGGTATGTAGCATTATTGGGTGGTATGGCACTGAAACAATGGGTGATAAAGCCATATTAGATGGAATATTGCAAGTGCTGTCATGCTTTAAGGTAGATATAGTTCAGCTAGGTAGTTTATTTCCTTTTTATTCTGAAAGGACTTTGTGTGAAGAGAAGGAAGTATATGCAAATAGTGGGAATAATATAGAGATTAATGTATTTGATTTGAAAGATAAAGATGAAATAGATGAAAACATTAGTGCAACAGATATGGTTATATTTGGCGGTGGGCCACTAATGGATTTGGAAGAGTTATATTTGATCAAATATGTTGTTAAATGTGCAAAGAATAAAGATATTCCGGTAATTATTATGGGAGCTGGAATTGGCCCACTTAAGAATGAAACATATTCTGATATTGTAAGAGAAATATTGGGATTATCAGATTTGATAATTTTAAGAGATGAATTGTCAAGAAGAGTACTGGAGGAAAAATATAATAATGATTTTGGAGCTGTTGTTCTTCCTGACCCGGCGCTGATTTCTATAGAGGAATATAGAGAGAATAATGTACGACATGAAGAAAACTATCGAGTTATTAATTTAAGGGATTATTATGAATCGGTATATAGTATACGCCTTATGCACAGAAGAGGAGAATGGATCGAATTTATAAAAAAAGTGGCAGAAGAAGCAGATAGATTGTTTTTTATTCCAATGCACAATTTTTATATTGGCGAAGACGATAGATATTGTTTGGCCGAGTTACTTGGTGGAGAAAAAATTACAAATCTTACTGTTTTGGATAGGCCATTTGATCTTTATACATTATATAAGATTATAATGAATGCACAATCATGTGTAGGGATGAGATATCATTCGGTAGTTATGCAAACAGTTTTGAATGGAAATAATATTATAATAGATTATACAGGTATTAATAGTGGTAAAATTTATGGCTTTATTAGTGATAGTAATAACAAAGAAGGACTATTAAAAAGAAGGTACTCAATAAGGTCTGATGCTCCTTTAGATATTGAAAGGTTTGTTAATATATTGAATTCAAAAGATAGATATAATTATAGTTATAGAAATATCAAAAAAGTATTTATTGATGCCATGAAGGAGTTTTTTTGACGAATGAGCATTGAAGAAAAGAAGATTGTTTTTTGGGGATGCGGCGATATCGGAAAACGTTTTTTTGATTATTGTAGTCCCTATTTTTGTTTGCCGGATTATTATTGTGATAGTAATTCAAAATTATGGGGAAAAACGTATAATGGCATAGAGATTGTTAGACCTGATAAATTGGCTAATGACTGGATTAGGTATGTGTTTATTACAACTGTGGCAGAGAGTGAAGTAAGGGGACGATTAAAAGAACTTGGAATACATGAGGAAAAAATCTTAACAATATACGACATTGCAAAGGCTTCTGTGCTGAATGATATCGCGAAACGTATTAAAGTGGTTGAAAGCAAAGAAAAGAATTATCAGAAAAAAGTTTTTGTCGATCTTTCATGCGGAATGGTATTAGGTGGTGTTGAAAGGTGGAGTTATCATATAGCTAAGAAAATTAATGAAATAGGAATAGTTGGAGAGTATTTGGTTCCATATTCTAGAGAAAGAAGTGTTGTAGATAGCTCATTACCTGTATATACATTAGGACAAGAAGAGAAGAATACTCAGTTGGATATTTTAAATGCTGCTATACAGCGTTTTAATGAATATGATACTTCGTATGTAATATGCAATTTTCCTTTGGAAATATTTCAAGCAGCTTGTATTGTAAAAAAAATAACTTGTAAAAAAATAAAAATAGTAGCGGTGGTTCACAACGATGAAGAACTATATTACGAGGTTTATGGGGCATGGAGAGATTATGTAGATTTATTTTTGGTAATTAGTAGTAAGATTTTCAATAAACTAATAGAAATCGGAATACCTGAAGATAAAATACAAAAACTCTATTGGAATATGGAGTATCCCAAAATGGAACATATTTATTCAGGATATGATAGAGTTATTCGGATAGGGTATGCCGGAAGAGTAACTATAGAACAGAAAAGACTGGATCTTTTTATAGCTGTTGCGTTAAAACTAAGAAGCGAAAATGTGGATTTTTTTATGCAAATCGCGGGAGACGGTGACTACTTAAAGGATTTGCAGCAAAAAATATTGATTGAAGAATTAGATCGGAATATTCAACTGATAGGATATATTCCACATGATGAAATCTTTGAATTTTGGAATAATCAAGATATTTATTTGAGTTGTTCTGAATATGAGGGACACAGCATATCTCAGACAGAAGCAATGGCTATGGGTGTTGTACCGGTAGTTACAAGAACATCAGGTACTGAGGACGATATAGTTGATGGCTATAATGGATATATTGTGGATATTGGTGATATACAAGAGTTAACAGAATGCATTATTTTTTTATCCAGAAATCCAAAGAAAATTGAAGAGTTAGGAAAGAATGCTTCTAAGACAATAAGTAATAAAAATAATCCGGGAAGTGAAAAAAAATTTTGGAAGGATATATTTGAAAATGTTTAATCTTAACCAAGTTTCAGAAAACTTCAAGAAGAATTTTTCAATATACCAGTCAAGAAAACTTGCAGTTTATGGTACCGGCAACAATGCTAAGGCGGTGCTATTAAACAGTAATGATTATAATATTGTATGTGTGGTCGAAAAAGAACCACGTGGAGGTAGTTTTTCCGGAAAACCTATTGTATCTATAGATGAAGCGATTTCTTTAGGCGTAGATATAGTTGTAATAGCAGCAGAAGCTGATATTGAGATTATTATTTATCGACGTATTTCGGAAATCTGTCATAAAAACAGCGTAAAAGTATTAGGCCTTCATCTGGGAGATATCGGATGTTTATTTAGTGAACATAAATTATATGGATATGAAGCGGATGATGTAGTTGATTTATCAACGGTTAAGAGAGAAATCGACAAACATGATGTAATTAGTTTTGACATTTTTGATACGCTGATAATGCGAAGAACATTAATGCCGTTAGATGTTTTTTTGAGAATACAAGAGATTAGCGATAAGAGTGAAAAAGAATTAAAGAATTTTCAATTTCGTCGAATACATTCTGAAATTGCTTCAGGGATACTGAATCCTTCTTATGATGAGATATATCAATCTGTAGAGAAAACGTATGATTTATCAAATGAGACAGCACTTGAATATAAGAAAAAAGAAATAGAGACCGAGGAAAACACAATTGTTAGAAAGCCGGATGTTATAGAATTATATGAATATGCCAAGAAGCAAGGTAAACGATTGTTTTTAATATCTGATATGTATTTATCGGTTGATGCTATCGAAAAAATATTAAGCAGATGTGGCATAGACGGTTATGAAGAAATTTTGGTTTCCAATATTTACCGTTCTGGTAAAAGTGAAAATCTGTATGAAAATTATCGTGAAAAGTTTAATGGCGGTAATTTCCTTCATATAGGAGATCATCCAAAGTCTGATGGCCTGAGTGCAATAATGAACGGCATTGATGCAATTGTTTTGCCTAATTCGCTTGATTTGTTTAAAGCATCGCAATATAAGCAAATCCTTAATCGTGTAGATACTATAAATGAACGCTCATTGGTCGGGATGTTTGCTAAGAAAATGTTTTCTAATCCTTTTGAAAGACATCACGAAATTTCAGATGCAAGAGAATATGGTTATCTGTTTTTAGGGCCACTTATCAGCGTGTTTATGACGTGGCTAATCGAAGAAATAAAAAAAGAACATTATACAAAAATACTATTTGCTGCTCGTGACGGATATCTATTTCTTGAACTGTATAAAAAAGCTATTGAAATTTTAAATGCTTCAGATATGCCGGAAGGTATCTATTTGTATACATCAAGAAGGGCATGTCTGAGATCATATTGCAATAAAAAAGAAGGATTACAAGAAATACTTAATCAATATACATTTTCGCTTAATGATGTTAGTAGGAATTTTTCAGAATCAGATAACTATGAAGTATTATCCGAAGAAGAAATATATAGATTGTCAAGCATGGAATATGAAGGATATAAGACATATCTGAAGGGGCTTAACATATCGGATAATGATAATGTGGGAATAGTAGATTTGGTGTCCGGGGGAACGTGTCAATATTATCTTGAAAATATGTTTTTCAAGAATATGACAGGGCTTTATCTTTGCCGTGTATTGTCATGGGTGAAAAGACCTCCTTACATAAAGGCGTTTACATCAGAACACCCGCAGGATCCGGCTGCATATTTTTCCAAAATAGAAAATCTGACACTGCTTGAAGCGGTTATGACAAGCCGGGAACCGTCGCTGGCTGGTTTTAGTGTTGATGGTAAAACTAAATTTTTGAAAGACAAATCATCTGATGTGTATAAAAACTTCGTTGCAGAAGTACAGTCGGGAATAACCGATTTCTTTGAAGAATATCTACGATATATGTATGTTGAAGGATGCCCGGTTCATGTTTCAATTTTGAAAGAACTTATGGAATTTAGGAATGTGGCGAATATTTCAGATTCGATATTGTCTAATATTTATTTGGAAGATGAGTTGCTTGGAGTTCAGTTTGGGAGAGTGAAAGATAATGCAGCAAATAATTGATGGTTTCATGAAAGCTTATATAGAAAAAAAGATAGCTGTGTATGGAACCGGATTAAATGCTGAAAGAGTTATTTGTACAGTAAAAAATTATAATTTTACTTGTGTTATTTCAAATGACCAAAAACTTATTGGCGGTAGTTTTCATGGTATAAACATAGTTTCACTTGATGATGCGCTGTACAAGGCAGATGTTATCATAATAGCTGCAATCCCTTCCTCTGCAAGGGCTGTGTATGATCGCATTAAAAATCAGGTTCCCGAAAGTATCCCGATTTTTAATCTTTCAGGAATCCAGATGAACAAAAAAGAAGGATATAAGGATTGCTCATATTGGAATACTAAGTATGAAGATTTGATTGATGCTATCGATAAACACGAAATAATATCTTTTGACATCTTTGATACTATTCTGATGCGAAAACTTATTCATCCCAGAACAATATTCAGTTTTATTGATGATAAGTACAATAAGAAAAAATGTCGTGGAATAGTTGATTATCCCGGAAAACGAATAGAGGCTGAGGATATATATTATAAGCGTGGTGAACATCCTACAATATATGATGTGTATGACAGCTTAAAAGTAGATAGTGATAATGGAAAGGATACGATACTCGCGTTACTTGATGATGAGATTTTATGCGAGCATAAGTTTATAGCAAGAAGAGAAGATATAAATAAGGCTTTCCGATACGCTTTATCTCAAAATAAAAAGATATATTTTTTATCAGATATGTATCTGACAAAAAATATCATTGAATCTGTTTTATCTGAGCATGGTATTAGTGGATATACAGATCTTTTGGTGTCTTGTGAGGAGAAGTGTAATAAAAGTAGCGGAAGCCTTTTTAAAGTTTTAAAAGATAAAACGGCAGCAGAAAAGATATTACACATAGGTGATAACTATGATGCTGACATTGCGGGCGCAAAGAAAGCAAATGTCGATACTTTTCAAGTATATAGCAGTGAGCAACTTTTGATGAATTCATCAATAAGGAATATTACTTCAAGTGTTAAAAGCTCATGGGAAGAAATTCTTTTAGGACATATTCTTAGCAAAATTGAAGATTTTAACAATGCTTTTAAATTGGGAATGCATAAAGGAAAGGTTTATATGGAGTCAGTTGAAATGCTGACAGATCTATGTTTTGTTCCAATTACTATGGCATATATATCATGGCTTATCAAACAACTGCGAGATAGGCCGAACGATGTTGTGTTGTTTGCTTCAAGAGATGGTTATCTGCTTGAGAAGATTTATAGAAAGATCAGAGAAAATAATTCATATTTGAGGCTTCCGGAATCAATATATTTTTATACATCCAGAAGAGCTATGTCAGATACTATTTCACGAAGTGAAGATGGAATCAGGGCATTGTGTTCGAATCTTGATCAATATAGAAAAGTAGATATTATCAAGCATTTGGAAAAGGTGTTTGGCGTTTCTTTAAAGGAAGAACTAAGTCAGTACGAAGGAAGAAAGTTTGATGAAATAAATAGTGAACAATTGATTGTTGATCTTTTGAATAAGAAAGATAAGATTGTCAATCGCGCTGTTCAATGCAGTAAGAGATATCAGAAATATATAGAGCAGATTAAACTCAGTGACTATGAAGAAATATTTCTTGTGGATCTGGTTGCACAAGGGTCATCAAGATATGGTATTTCTAAGTTGATTGATAGAGAAGTGAAGTTATTGGCTCTTGGAACAACTAAACTTCCAAACGCTTTTATTGATAAGTTATATCTTTCAAATTCGATGTTTGGACAAATGATTACCGGAATTGGAAGTGCGGTAAGCACGATGTTCAATTTACTTGAAATGGCATATGCGTCAAGGGATGGACAATTGATTGGTTTTGATGAATTGGGAAAGCCGTTGTTTGATGACAGAACAAAATATAACAGTGATTTATTGGATAAGATACAAGATGAGATTGTTTCTTTCCTGGGTTCATATGCTGATGAAGAGTGGTTTTTGAGAGAGTATTCAACGGCGTTTGCAGATGATATGCTTGGAATCCTGGCTTCTGATTATAGTGATGTATCTGAAGAGCTTATAAAAGCTTTTGATTTTTACGATCAGTTTGATGAGGCAGATGATAGATTTAACGTGCTCAATCGTGTTAGAGGAGATGAGTGAATATTTTAATATGGCATGAACAGGCGGAGGATCACATGCATCTTGACGACACAAAAAAATATATTCTCTTTGGTACCGGAGATTATTATAGGAGATTTCGCCATTGGTTTATTGGAAAGAATGTCGTGGCGATTTTGGATAATGATATAAAGAAACAGGGCACGGAGTTGGACGGGTGGCCGGTTGTTTCGCCTGAGAGTATTACGGGGCTTGAGTATGATGCTGTTATAATTCTGAGTTTTTATGTGACGGAAATGAAAAAGCAGCTTACGTGGATCGGTGTTCCTGAGAATAAGATATATCATTTTTTTGATCTTCATGAGTTAGCTCTTTTTGAAAAAGAAGAGGAATTGCCGGAAAACAGAGAGACGAAAGGCATACTTCTTCTTTCGAATGATCTGACACTTGGCGGGCCGGCGCTGGCATTGTATCATGCTGCGCTTACCCTTAAAAAAGCTGGATATGATGTTGTTTATGCGTCTATGCTTGACGGTGAGCTTAGAAGCAAGCTGGAGGAAAGTTCTATCACGGTCATTATCGATAAAAGGCTTCAGATATGTACTATGAAGGAACTTCCATGGACAAAAGGATTTGAACTAATCATATGTAATACGATCAATTATAATGTTTTTCTTTCCGAAAGGGATTCGGAGATTCCGGTTATATGGTGGCTTCATGACTCACCATTTTTTTATGAAGGAATTAAAGAGGAACGGCTGTTGGGAATAGATACACATAATATGAAACTACTTTCTGTCGGTCCTGTTCCGAGAGAAGCGATGGCAAAATACAGGCCGGATGTGACGATAGAGGATTTGATATATGGGGTTTCCAAAAACGTATAAATTAAAATTTCTCACGATTGGATATATAGAGCGGCGTAAAGGACAGGATCTTTTGGCGGAAGCTATTGAGCAATTGCCTTCGTATATTTTGGAGAAAGTTGAATTTGTTCTGGTGGGACAAAAAACATCATCTATGGCTGAAAGTCTTTCTAAGAAAATAGAAGCCTTTCCAAATGTGTTTATGCCGGGAACGATATCCAGGGAAGAAGTGCATCGTTTGTTGGATGGTTCAGATGTACTGATTTGTCCGTCTAGAGAGGACCCGATGCCAACGGTTTGTGCAGAAGCGATGATGCACAAAGTTCCGTGCCTTGTTTCAAGTGCAACCGGTACGGCTGCGTATATCAGGGATGAATATGATGGTCTTGTATTTGAGACGGAAGATGTATCGGAGCTTAAGGAAAAGATTATTTGGTGTGTAAGTAATTCTGACAAGTTAAAGGGCATGGGAGAAAAAGCCTACGAGATATATGAAAATATTTTTTCAGCAGAAGCTTTTGAACACAATCTGCTTAAGTTTGTTGAACAAATGATTGGAAAGGCGTGAATTGAGGAGATGGATGATATCAAAGAGTTTTTGAACGGAAAAAAAGATAATAAAATTGCTCTTTATGGTCTTGGTACAGAAACAGAGCGTTTCCTTTCTGAGTATGGAGATTCTCTTTGCATCGTCGGCCTCCTTGACGGCTTCAGAGAAGACGGTGAAATCTACGGCTATCCCATAATTTCAATCTCGGAAGCAGTAGCAAATGGAGTGTCACTGATAATAGTGGTTGCTCGTCCGGGGTCGTGCAAGGCGATAGCCAAGAGGATAGGGGCATTATGCATTGAAAAAAATATCGCTCTTTTTGATGTTCGAGGTAAGGATCTTTTTGCTGTAAACGATGTGTCATATGTCTTTTCCGGGCTCGAAGGATATACCGGGCAGAGCCTTCTGGAAAAGATAGAGAAATCAGATGTGATCAGCTTTGACTTTTTTGAAACTCTGATTGCAAGAATCGAGATGTGCTACACGGATCTTTTTGAATTGATGAATCTGAAGCTTAAGGAAAAGGGCATTATCATTCCTGATTTCGCAAGGCTCCGTCTGTATGCTGAGAAAGAGCTGTCAAAAAATCATGCACCTAGATTGGAAGAGATATACGCATTTCTTCTTGAGGCAGCAGACGTACATTCTGTATCCGCGGACAAATTGGCGGATTTTGAATGGATGTTGGATCAAAAAACTATCATTGAGAGAAAAGATGTATGCGGGATTTGCAGAAGTGCGATTTCTGCAGGGAAGACAGTTTGCATTACCTCGGATACTTACTATTCAAGAGAGCAGATAGAGAGTATTATTGGCCGATTTGGACTGAGCGATGTTAGTGAGGTTTTTGCTTCCTGCGAGTATGGAGTGTCGAAAACGCAGGGGCTGTATTCTTTTCTCAAAGAAAGATATCCGGGGAAGAAAATCTTGCATATCGGTGATGATGAAACGACGGATATTGAAAAGGCTTCGGAATATGGTATAGATACTCAGCGTATATATAATGGTGCCGATCTGTATGATCATTTGGGCGGCTTTGGTTTGGATAATGAGATAAAGAGCTATTCTGACAGAGTTAAAGTCGGAATGCTGATCGCGTCGGTTTTTAACAGTCCGTTTTGGTTTGAAGAAGCTTCGCAAAAAGTATCTGTAAAGGATCCGTTCGGGATAGGATATTCCTTCTGTGCGCCGGTGATCACTGATTTTGTTTTGTGGATGAGGCGAAGAGCTGAGGAACAGGGTTATAAGCAGCTTTTGTTCTGTGCCAGAGACGGATATCTGCCGATAAAGCTTTATGAGAAGGTTGCGACGAGTGCTAAGTTTTTTTATTTTCTTTCGTCCAGAACTGCTGCAATCCGCGCGGGGATGGAGAATCCGGAAGATATAGAATATGTGGACAGCATGAAGTATTCCGGATCCGCGGATGAAGCGTTAAAGAGACGATTTGGTATAGATGCTGCGAATTTTTCGCGTTCTGAGCGCGATGAAGAGATACTCAGGAAATCCGGGATGCAGCGCGAGAATTACCAAAAATACATTGAAAAGCTGGATATAGACGAGGGTGCGATCGGAATGTTTGATTTTGTGGCGAAGGGCACTACTCAGATGTATCTTCAGAAGTTGTTTGCTCAGCATATCAAGGGCTTTTACTTTTTGCAGCTGGAGCCTGAATTTATGGCGGATAAAGGTTTGGATATAGAACCTTTTTATTCTGATGAAGAGAAAAACAGCAGTGCAATATTCGACAATTATTATATTCTGGAAACTATTCTTACGGCGCCGTACCCGCAGCTTGAGGAATTTGATGAAAGCGGTGAACCTGTTTTTGCTAAGGAGACCAGAAGCAAGACAGATATAGAGGTCTTTGAGAAAGCACAGAAGGGAATAATTGAGTATTTTGAGAAGTATATTGAACTTGTGCCTGAGGCTGCAAGAATAGAAAATAAGACGCTTGATGAGAAAATTCTGGCTCTTGTAAATAAAGTTCATATTGAGGATGAAGATTTTTTGAAGCTCAAGGTGGAAGATCCGTTTTTTGGGAGGATGACGGATATAAGGGATGTGATTGGGTGATGTGCGAATAGACGGGAGTAAAAATGATAAAATAAGGGGCTGAATTGAAAAATCAATTCAGCCCTGATGTAACTCACTTATTCATGTTTTTGTATTTCTCAAGCTCGGCTCGTAGTTGAGCAATTTCTGAGTCTTTTTCAGCAATCTCAGCTTTGCATTTTTCTTCAGCATCAGTATAACCTGCGGTATACTGAGAATTCATCTGCTCTCTGTAACGACGCTGGCCTTCAAGAATATATTTTTCTTGATCGGCGTAATTTAGTTCGAACATCAAAGTTTCTACCTCCTCAATGCCAAGATGATTCTCGGCAAGGCTTGTGTGGCCTAATTGTAGCACATTTATACTGAATTTAGCTGGGTTCAATATAACTCTACAAGTTCCCGGTTTGTCTTATAAACAATGGCCCTTGAAATTTTGCTTTTGATAAGGTAACCGTTCTTCTCAAGATTAGTCAGGACCTGTTTCCTGAAATAAGTAGAATCACTTACGCCTAAGAACTGTGCTATTTCTGCTACTTTGTGAGCGCTGTGATAGCAAAATGAAAGTACTTTTTCATCATGTTCGGTACCATTTGGCACAGGAACAAATTTGATTTCAGGTAAATCAACATCTTCGACTCCCTTTAAATATGTCAAATCCGGAAGCACAAGTGTAAAGTGATCTGAAGATGAGAATATATATGGCTTATGCAATTCATCTGCATCTGAGTATTCTTCTGCAATTTTATCAAATCCTGATCCGGATGCTTCCATTACATTGCAATATACCAGTACATTTGAAATTAGTTCGTTTCGGCGTTTTGAAATGATCCCTGATAGGTCGTATGTTTTACCAAATTTTTCACCTCGGTAGAAACCTCCCGGGGATGAAATTTCCAAGCGGTCTTTATACATATCTATTTGTATTTGGGTTCCATCAAGATAATAATCTCTATGTGCAACCGCATTTATAACACCTTCAAATAATGCACGTGCCGGATAAGCATCAATATCAATTCTCTTGTCATTCTCTTTGATCATAGAATGGTTCATTCGTTGATTTACAAAATCTATGATATATTCGATTGTTTCGGTAATATTACCGTTGAATCTGTTGACGGTTACAAGGCGTTTACTACCTTTGTTAAAGCCTGAGAAAACTGAGCACATTACTTCTGTTTTTTTATCATTGTAATTATCTTGGAAAAGAACAGCTCCGTTTAGAAGATAACCGTTTTCGTCTACAAAGCCCATGGAACGTAAGGCTTTTTCTTTTAATTCTTTACCTCCGGAATGTTCTTTGTAAAAATCGCATAGTTTTGAAAAGTTTTTGAAATTATATTTTATATCGGATGCAAGAATATCATATTGAGTGTTCTTGGCTTTTATGCTCATTTCAATGATTTCTTCATAAGTAGCACCGTTGGTGAAGCCGTCTCTTCGCATAAAAATAGATGGAATGTTTTTGTATTTTAGAATAATTGGCTTAATAACTGATTCGGGAACATCCACTTTGATTACAAAACGTTCATCGGTTCTTGCTTTATATTGTAAGAATGATATGGATATTTGAGGTCGGGGAGATAGATGGTCATTAATTTGATTATTTAAATAGTTTCGTTCATTATCGGCGGATTTTCTGTCAAAACCAATTAATTTGTTTGTCTTATCCTCTACGCCTATATATAAGACACCACCGTCTGCGTTGGCAAAGCCGGCAATAGTTTTTAACCAACCGACTATGTCGTCGCGATTCAAGATACTTTTGCACTCGAATTTGTTGTTTTCGAGTGAAACTTCACCGATAAGTTCTTCTAAATACATACATTCTACCTTCTTTCTTTGAAGTACTTCAAGTTTACTTCAAGATAACTTCAAAGTCAACTTCAAGGTCACTTCAAAGTCAACTTCAAACTCACTTCAAATTAACTTCAAATACTTCAAAAAGGATAAGTCTTAAGATTTATGCATCTCCACACAACGCAATACAATCCACATTCTAACTATTTTACGTATCACCACCTCTCGCGTATAATATAATCAGGACAAAGTTTTCTGCCGATATACATATTGAAATATTTTCGGTTAAGTATACGAGGAATAATGTTTATGAAGAATCCAGGTATGAAAATAAAAGCGTTGTTATCGGTAATATCCACGGCAGTCATGCTGACTGTGAATTCTGTCAATGCGATGGCGGTTGATACGGTTACGCTGCCTCTTGAAGTATATGGAAAAGATGTGGTGTCGCTTGCGCTTCCGACGATCAGTGAGGAGGGGGAGTCGCCGTTTGACTTTATTATCGATCCTCAGAATCTGATCTATGAGACTGATGCGGCCAGATATGGCGGAGGAAAGGTTGAAGAGGGCGCTACGCTCTTGTTTAGAAATCATGAGGGAGAATATGATTTTTCAAGGCGAAGTGACAGGCTGACGGTAAAGAATCAGAGCAATGTCCCTGTCGAGGTTACGATAAGCGCATGCGTTGAGAATCGCGGAGAGATTGATATTGTCGGAAATACTGATTTTGGAGATTCGGATTCGTGTAGTATGTATCTTGCGATTGTCGATGATGAAGGCAATGAGAAGCCTATTTCGGAGGACGGAGAGATATCTGTAAGTACCGAGATGCATAGGGCGCCGGATGATGCGTATGTTTACAGGATTGATGAGGAGAGCGGAAGTTATTCGTATGAATTTTCGAGATCTCCTGATGAGATAGATTTTGACTCGTATTCTTTTGGACTTATCGGATATTGCAATCCAAACGGAAATTGGCAGGATATTTCGGTTCATCCGGTAGTGAGGGTGACTTGGAAGGTTGAACCTGTCTTGTCTGAGGAAGAGCAGGAAGAAGAGGAAGAACAAGAGCAAGAACAAGAGCAGGAACAGCCGGAAGAGGAAGCTGCGACAGAAGGTGACAGTGAATCTGAGGAGGAAGCAGCTGCAACAGAAAGCTCAGAATCTGCGGCAACGGAAACTTCGGTTGTCGAAAAACGTGAAGTTCTGCAGATACAGGCGGATGTAGAACCGGGTGATTCAAATGCAAATATAGAGGCTTCGGTAGAAAGTGCAGAGGAGGTCATTGTCGAAATGCATGATGCGGAACTTCCCGAAACAGACGAAGAAGAGGATGTTTCAGAGAGCATGAGATCACCTGCCGATGGTGATGGAAACACGGATTCTGCGGGAGCGGGAGCTGATAACGAAGGCGAAGGCGGCAATTAAAAGTTGTAATTAAAAGCCGGCAAATAAAGATACTAAGTGGGCAAGCACATATGGTTTCAACAGGAGAAAGGAGATATCTTCTATGAACACTAAGGCAATGTACAAGTTATCTTATGGTCTTTTTGTATGCATGGTAGTAAGCGGTGATAAGAAGAATGGATGTATCACCAACACCGCGGTTCAGGTTGCATCGGATCCAAATCGAATCTCCATTGCGATCAACAAGGCAAACCTGACTCATGACATGCTAAAAGAAACGGGAAAGTGCAATATTTCTGTAATCAGCACCGATGCGTCTTTTGACATCTTCAAACACTTTGGATTTCAGAGCGGAAGAGATGTAGATAAGTTCGCGGACTTTAACGATTGTAAGCTCGCAGACAACGGCATCCCTTACATCACCAAGGGCACCAATGCATATTTTTCACTTAAGGTGGAAAAAGAAGTTGACTTGGGTTCACATACTCTTTTCATCTGCGAACCTGTATTTATGGATGTTCTCACAGATATACCTTCTTGCACATACGAGTATTATCAGAATAATATCAAGCCTAAGCCCCAGCCTGTCGGAGAAACTCCAAAGGGTGAAACTATCTGGAGATGCACTATCTGCGGATTTGAATATGTCGGAGAGGAAATGCCCGATGACTATATTTGCCCGATATGCAAGCATCCGAAGGAGGATTTTGAAAAAATAATCAGATAGCATACTAATATAAAAGCTACAATTTGAATTATACAGAGTAATACTATATTATTTATACGTTATAATTATGTGGCTGAATATAAATGTAAGAAGGTAATTTTTTAAAATGGCGAAGAAACTTAACGGAACAGTTATAGTAACATACAGATGTAATGCGCGCTGCAACATGTGCAACAGATTCAAGGCACCGTCAAGGCCCGAGGATGAGATATCAATTGAGACGATCAAAAAGCTTCCCGAGATGTATTTTACCAATATCACGGGCGGTGAGCCTTTTATCCGCGAAGATATCAAGGATATTGTGAGAGAGCTTAAGAAAAAGAGCGACAGAATTGTTATTTCTACAAACGGCTTTTTTACCGACAAGATAATCGATCTGTGCAAAGAGTTTCCCGATATCGGTATAAGAATCTCAATCGAGGGACTTGAGCAGACCAATAATGAGATCAGAGGTCTCCCCGACGGCTTTAACAGAGGTTATACGACGCTCAAAAAGCTCCGTGAGATGGGCATGAAGGACGTCGGATTCGGAATGACGGTTCAGGACAGAAATGCGCCGGACCTCTGCGAACTCTATAAACTTTCCGATGAGCTTGGAATGGAGTTTGCGACTGCATCTCTCCACAACAGCTTCTATTTCGTCGAAGCCAAGAATATCATCAAAGACAGACCGATGGTTGCGCAGAACTTTGAGAATCTTGTCAATATGCTCCTTAAGTCGAAGAGCCCCAAGAAGTGGTTCAGAGCGTACTTTAATCACGGGCTTATCAACTATATTTATGGGCAAAAGAGGCTTCTTCCCTGCGATATGAGCTTTGATACTTTCTTTATCGATCCCTACGGCGATGTTATGCCTTGTAACGGAACCAAGGATAAAGAAGTAATGGGAAATCTCAACGATCAGACCTGGGATGAACTCTGGAACAGCGAGCAGGCTGAGAAGGTGAGAAAAGTTGTAAGATGCTGCGACAGGGATTGCTGGATGATAGGCTCTGTATCTCCTGCGATGCACAAGTACATCTGGGTTCCCGCATGGTGGGTTATCCGCCACAAATTCAAGGCTCTTTTCATGAAAAAGCCTTATTCAATGTACGAACTTAAAGTTGTTCGCGATTACAGGGACGGCAAGGTGTCCAAGGAAGAACTTGATAAGTGCAGTACCTGCGATTTTAACGCGGTTGCAAATAACGGACTTAAAGATTGCGGCGGTTGCACCGGTGACAAATAACGGCTTAGGGGATGAATGATGGACAACTCCATTGATTTTCTGCGTGATGAAGTCAGAAACGGCTTCTATATACCTACAGCGATCAAACAGGCTTGGGCAGCCACGCTGGACATCTTAAGTAAAATAGACAGTATATGTAAAAAGCATGGAATCAGATATTTTGCCGACTGGGGCTCGTTTCTGGGTGCAGTAAGGCACGGCGGATTTATCCCGTGGGATGACGATCTCGATATCTGTATGCTTCGTGATGATTATGATAAGTTTAGACAAGTCGCGGACGCAGAGCTCCCGGAGAGCTTTGTGATCCACGACTATGAGAGAAAAGAAAATCACTGGCTCTTTCTTGCAAGAGTCGTCAACAACTCCAAGATGTGTTTTGACTTGGAGTATCTTAATGAACATAACAATTTTCCGTGGCTCGCGGGCGTGGACATCTTTATCAAGGACTATCTCTATGAGGATGAGGGAAAAGAGAAGGCGCGCTGCGACGAGATCCTTAATATCCTGGCGGTTGCGGATGCCATCGCGGACGGAAAAGGTCATAACGAAGGATTTTCTCAGAAGTTAAAAGAATTTTCGAAGAAATACAATACTATTTTTCCCGTATTATTAAGGAATAAAGATTCTGAAAGACAAGTTGCTGTCGAGCTCTATCGCCTTGCGGAGAAGCAGATGGCGAGAGTTAAGCCTGAAGAAACGCAGCGTGTCGGACAGATTTTTCCCTGGGTAATAAAGTATGGAAGCGGTGCCGGTGAAAAGAAATCCTGGTATGAAAAAAGTATTCGCCTTCCTTTTGAGAATACTACTATACCTGTTCCCGCAAATTACAACGAGGTGCTGAGTAAAAGATACGGAGATTACTGCACTGTCAAAAAGAACTGGGACGGACACGATTATCCTTTCTTCGAAGGGCAAAAGAAGGAAATGGAGAGGGTGTCGGGCGAGTCTGTTTTAAGATATAAGTTTGACAGACGACTTCTTGAACGACCTGTTCCGGGAAAAGGCGAATCTCTTAAGACAGTTGCAAAAGAATGTACCGCGGAACTTGAGAGGATGCTGGCTGATGCCAATCGGATATGCGCAGAAGATGCGGCTACATCAGACTCTTTTGACTTGCTTACACAGCTTGTTGGCGATATGCAGCAGCTTGCGGCGGATCTTGGGACACTTGTGGAAAATGTAAAGGGAACGGACAGAGAGTGCACCGTGAAACTTGTCGGTTCTTTGCAGGCGCTGTGCGATGCGCTTTGGGAAGAATATTCTGAGATAAAAGATAAGATAGAGAACGGGAACGGCGATGTTGCGCTTTCTTGTGGCCTCGGAAATGGCTTTGCTAAGAGTAAAGACGCTTTAAACAAGGTTATTCAGTCTGTGAATGATAATATTCTGAGCAGAAAAGAAGTTCTGTTCCTTGCTATAGGAACAAGGGAGTGGAGTGCGTTTGAAAACTTATATACGAAGGAACTGCAGGCACCTGATACCGATGTATACGTAGTTCCGCTTCCTGTTATGAAAAAGAGCTTCGACGGCATGATAAACATGACGGATGATGAGATTGTAGGGGCCGCACATCTAAATGAGTATCCGGAGAATGTAGAGTGTACCGACTTTAGGGAATACGACCTTGGTATGCATGCGCCCGACAGAGTATATATCCAGAACCCGTACGATGAGGCCAATCCCTGCCTTACGGTTCCGCCATATTTCTATGCAAGCAATGTCTGTAAGTATGCGGATGAAGTGGTATATGTTCCTATTGCGCCTACATCGGAGTTCTCAGAAAATGACGGCTGTGATATGTACAATTTGGGCCACTACGTCACTGCTCCCGGTGTGATTTGTGCAGACAAGGTCATTGTTCAGTCAGATAATATCAAGAGACTGTATGTGGATGCGCTTACTTCTTTTGCGGGAAAAGATACTGCGGATGTGTGGGAAGATAAAATCGTGGTGGCGGAGTCGGAGAAGAATCATGTGGATGCGAAGGAGCGTGCCGATAAGGGTGTTGGTGAAACGCAGGACAGCAGGAAAAAGAAGCTTCTTGTATGCATAGGTGCAAATGAGCTGGTTGAGTCTAAAGGACGCAGCGTGCCTTTGGCGGAGGCATTAAATAAAAAGTTTAAAGTTCTGGAAGATGCTGCAGATAAAATTGAGGTTTCGCTTGTTTTTTATCCTGAAGATAAGCGCTTGTGGCAGGAAGTAGATGAAAGCTTGTTGAAGGAAGTATTTGAGATTATAGATAGAGCAAATATGCATTTTATATCATCAAAGCCACAGGACGCAGATAAGATTGCGCAAGAATTTGACGCCTACTATGGTAGTCCATCCCCATTTGTCCCCGCGTTTTCTATCTCTGGAAAGCCTGTGATGATAGCAGATTTTGGATTGGAATAATTGTTACCAGCAGGGTTAATCTTCAAGGTGAATTTAATACATAACAACAGATGATATAAATGAATCGCTAGTATTTTTACAAAACTTAGGATACGGAAATGCCGAAACAGGAATGATTATATTAAAAGATAAGCTAAATAATATGACTTTTTCTGCTCTTGCCATCATGGCATGATTGATATCAGTCTGTTTAAAAAGCTGATATTCGAGGTAATACCCGCGAAATTGTAATAGTAATACTTGTTAGCAGTATATCACTGGTATATAATTCTATATCATTGATACATTTAGGAGAGAAACTAATGGTACAAACGTCAAAAATTAACGCTAACGGAATAGAAATAGGGGTTATTGGAGGTACTGAGCCTGATAATAGCTACATAAGCCTTACAGATATAGCAAAATACAAGAATTCCGAAGATCCCAGGATGGTTATTACTAACTGGATGAGCTCGTATTCAACAATCGATTTCCTTGCAGTCTGGGAAGAAATTCATAATTCGGATGATTTTAACCGATTGGAATTCCAATCGGTTAGAAATGAACGCGGCAGACTTATAATGACTCCGAAGCAGTGGATTGAAAGAATGCAGGCTAAGGGGATAATATCAAAAGCCGGCAAATATGGAGGAACGTATGCTCACTCAGATATTGCTTTTGAGTTTGCATCATGGATTTCTCCAGAGTTTAAGCTTTATATAATCAAGGATTACCAGCGACTGAAAAAGGATGAGGCTGATCTTTTGAATGTTGCTCTCTTTGGAAAACGTGCAAGAGATTGGCGAAAAGCTCATCCTGAAGAAACAAAAAGAGGTGAGAACATAAGAGATTATGCGTCTGCCGAAGAACTCATAGTTCTGATCAATCTTGAAAACTTTAATGCAGAATGGATTTCACAAGGATTATCGCAGCAGGAACGTTTACAAAAACTGCGTTCTGTGGCATATAAACAGACGGAAATTCTCAAAAATAATGCTGCAAAAAGAAAACTGGGTGCCACAAATCCCAACCTTTTGAAAGGCGGAGAAAAAGATGCTAATTAAAGAATTGAGAAAAATCACAGGATTATCACAGGCTGCATTCGCCAAAAAGTTCCACATCCCAGTAGGAACACTATCCCACTGGGAGCAAGGGGTAAGAACTCCCCCTGATTATGTTGTATACATGCTCTCACGAATCATATATATGGAACGTGAGCAGTATCAAAAATAGAATGTTGCCTCACTGGAAAATCTGTCAGGTATATGGTTCTGCAACTTCAGGATATACATTAAAATAAGCTATGCCTAAAATAAGCTATGATTAAGCGATTGCTCTACGTAGAAGATGCTGTTTGTTGTTAACACATTATTTTTATGGTAATCTTTAGATGATAATAAGGTGTAAGACGTACGCCCTTCTGAAATATCTAATGCGGCTTATTTCAGAGGGGCTCAATTGATGTAAACAACATTATTGGGAGATTGGCATAAACATAATGAATAACTACAAAAAGCAAAGGTTTCCTGTAAAAAGAATATTTATTTTGGATGAGATAGCGCTTTTGTTATCTTTGTTTTCGGCATTCATAATCAGATACGGCGAGAACGCGGTTAGATGGCATGACATGTTCGAGGGGCTGTATGTATCGGTCGTTGTTTTCGTATGTATTTTTCAGGTTATAGTATTTCTTTTATATGACTGCAGAAGAGAGCATATATTCGTGCAGGATCCTGTAGAGAACCTGATGTCGGTTATAAAAGGAAGGTGCATGATCGTTGCATTCTTGCTGCTGTATCTCTATGCTATACAGCGAGGAAAAGAATCTTCCAGACTCGTGATAGGGATGTTCTTCGGTTTCAGTATTCTGTATTCGTTTATTTTCAGAATAATCTACAGGAAGAAGAACAGGGACAGATTTCTTTCCATGGGAGACAGGAATACATATAAGGTGCAGCTTCCTGTCAAGGATATCATAGATATTATTGAGAAATACTACGCATCGGGCTGTGATGATATGCTTATTATCGGCGCGAGAGAAGATGATGAATCGGCAAAAGAACTGCTGGAAGAGACAGGAAAGCGCGGAATTCGTACATATCTTGCCCTTAATTCAATGGGATATGATGTGAAATCGGGAATCGTTACCGATATAGAAGAATATGCGGCAATACCTGCGACTGTGCGAAACGAGCGCTTTGAGGTGTTTGGCATAAAATATGCCGTTGCAAGAACTGAAGAGGCTGTTTTTCATGTGATCACACATTTAAAAGAGCTGTCCGGAAAATATATCTGTTTTTCAAATGTACATACTTCGGTAATGGGAAGAGAGAATCTCGAGTATAAAGAAGTTCTCAACAGTTCCGCATTTACTTTCGCAGACGGAACTCCTATAGCTAAGCTCCAGCAAAAGGCCGGCTATATAGGCGCTGAGAGAGTTGCGGGACCTGACTTCATGGAGCATATGTTCAGAGATACGACCGATGGAAAAGTGTCGCATTATTTCTATGGATCATCAGAAGAGACCATTGAGAAACTGCGTGAGAATCTTTTGAAAAAATATCCCGGAATAAATATTGCGGGAATGTACTCGCCTCCGTACAGAGCTCTTTCCGAAGAGGAAGACAATGCGGATGTCGAGAGGATAAATGCATCCGGTGCGGACATAGTCTGGATAGGTCTTGGCGCGCCCAAGCAGGAGAAGTGGATGCTTGCTCATAAGGACAGGATAAATGGCGTTATGATGGGCGTCGGAGCAGGCTTTGATTTCCACGCAGGAACGATCAAAAGAGCTCCCGTCTGGATCAGGAAGATAGGTTTTGAATGGCTTTACAGACTGTTCCAGGATCCGGGAAGGCTTTTTAAGCGCTACTTTGTTACGAATACAAAGTTTATATACTATGTGACGAAGGATTCTATGGCAAAAGGCAGATAAAACTTTCGCTTATTGTAGACTCTATAATAAATAATAAGGACAAGAGCATGACGGAATTAAAGGTAAGAATGCAGAAGATGTTGACCGGAATATATGGCAATGAAGTGATAGGAGAAAGGATTTATCTACTATTCTTTGCCTTAACGGTTGGAACAAGAGCTTTCGGTTGGTATGACGGAATGGTTCAGATCAAGGCGGCGATTGTTATCTGTGCATTCTTATTTTTGTGCAAGATTCTTGTAACAAAGCATACCGCCAAAGAGTATGCGATTATTGCAGCGCTCATGCTTCTTGCATGTCTCGTGTACATAAACACAGACCATAGCCAAAAGGGACTTATAGAATGCTTCATGATGATGCTCGGAATGAAAAAAGTTGATTCCGCAAAAGTGATACGCTGCGGAGCGCTTGTTGCGGGACCGCTTATCATGCTCAAGATCTTTCTCGGGGCATTCGGACTTGCATCGGAGATTTATTATCCGCAGACAAGAGAAGGCGCCGGAACTATGTTCAGGCACGCTTTCGGATATGCGCATCCAAACACGCTTCACATGAATACGATCATGATAACCATGATGTGTATGTATCTGGTCACTGTTTATCTTAAGGGAAAAGAGAATTCAAAGCTATTACTATTTATGGCTTCTGTCGCAGCAATCCTCTTTAATCTTTATGTCTTTCAGTATTCCGGCAGCAGGACGGGAGTACTTGCAAGCGTTGTTTATGTCACAGTAAATTACTATCTTTTCGTTATTAAGAAGATCGGGCTTTTGGAAAAAATCCTTAGCTATGCGGCATTTCCCGTTACGGCATTTATCTCTATAGTGCTGCCGCACATCCTTCCCGATAATCTGTTTGATCTTTTCAACGGGAAAATATTCAATACCAGATTTGCACTTGCGAAATATTTCTGGAGCAACAATAGTATCTCTCTGTTTGGAATAAATCTGATAAATCCTGATGAGTCCTATAGGACATACGGAATCGACATGTCGCAGCTGTATCTCTTTTTGCAGCTTGGAATAGTGGCATTTGTTGTTATGTTTGCTCTTATAACATTTCTTATGAATCGCTGCATTGCGGAGGATAAGAGGGCAGAGATCGCGGTTATGGTGACTATGTTGTTTATCGGAATCTGGGAGCCGCTTCTCTATAACTTATCGGCAAAGAATTTTACATATGTCTTTATCGGAAGTGCGCTCTATGCCTTCCTTGAGAGCATTGAAGCGAAATCGGTTCATGTCGGGACTTCAAATGAAGCTAATACCGGAAAAGAAGATGTATTAAAGCTTGGAAAGCGCATCCTGGTCGGAGTGGCAACCGGCGTTGTTGTGACACTTATCTATCTTGCGGTCACAAAGGAACCTACGGCTTTGTACGGCGCAAGGGAGAGAGATGAGAGCAACAAGAGCCTTGGTATGAAGCCGGAATATTATACATCACAGGAGATTGCGGAGTTTAAGAAAAACGGTGATATTGTCATAGATTATGACGGGCAGGATAAGCCTATGTACAAATATGATGAGACGCTTGCCGTCGGAGAGTATCGCAAGAAAGTTATGAGTGTGGGCGTCTGGACGGGAATGATCGTTTTCTCTGCATATTGCGGCTTGGGAGTGATAAGAAAGAAAAAAGTGTAAAACGAGATTAAACACTTTTTTCTGTGAATGTAAAATAATATAATTATTATACGAAAATCCGCTGACAACAGGAAAAGGTTCGGGAGGATCTTATTATGGATAGGCCGTTACGAGATTCGTATAATACTAAAAAACAGATGTTGAAGTTGGTTTGCGCGCTGGTACTTTTGAATGTCGTGGTCATCATTTTTGTTGTGATCAGAATTTTTCAAAATGCCGGCGATGTGCCCATGTATGTAGTTGCAGGTTCCGAGGGGCATCTCTATGGCGAGGTCAGTGTGTATCCGCATAGTGATGAAGAGTCCGGGAATCTGTACTTTTTTTTACCCGGAAAAAAAGACAGTTCAGATTACAGGTTGTATATTGAAAAGGCCAAAGAGATAAAAATAGGAAATAAAAGCTATCATGCGGGAGATAAGCTTGATAAAAGCATTATTACTTACGCCGGTGAGGGCAATAAGAGGCTTTTGGAAAACGGAAACAGCTATACGCTTGTAAAAAAGAACGGGGATGTAGCCGAAGGAAAAATATTTTTTATGTGTGGCGGTGATGTGGAGACATTTTATATCTCTGCGAGCAAGAACCATATGGAAACGGTCGATGAGGATCCGCAGCATAAGACCAGGGCCGCGGCGACTTTCGAAATATATGATTCGGGTAATGTAAAAGAGAGTGCGGGAGCTTTAAAGATCTCCGGACATGGCAATTCGACATGGACAGAACTTATGGAAGAGTTTCCGGGGCGGGAATTTAAGCGGTCTTACAATATTTCTTTTGACAGTGCAAAAGAAATTCTTGGAATGAGTGCGGCTAAGAGTTTTGTTTTGCTGTCAAATTTTTATGATGAGAGCGAAGCAAGAAGCTATATCGTACTTGATACGGCGCGGAAACTCGGAATGGAAAATGTTCCCGACTGCAAGTATGCGAATCTCTATATCAACGGTGAATACAGAGGTTTATATCTTGTTGCCAAGAAAATAAAAGAAGGAAACGGCTTTTTGGATCTTTCTTCGGACGGATATCTTGCAAAGTTTGATTATGAGGAAAGAGTTAAGGCGGATGGGAATGTTTTTACACAGATAAATAATAATTTTGCGGAGATTGTCTATCCTGGAAAGCCAAGCAGTAAGGAACTCGAAGATATAACCAATGATCTTACCACGTTGGAAAATGCGATATCGTCCGGTGAGTTTACGAATCTTGTGGATGAAGAGAGTTTTGTTAAGTATTATCTGATTCAGGAATTTTTTGAGAACGGAGATGCGGACAGAGCAAGCCAATATGTATATAAGACAGGTATGGACAATAAACTTATAGCAGGCCCTGTCTGGGATTTTGATCTTACGATGGGACATCCGTGGTTTTCGTATGACGGCGCGGAGATAAATGCTCTGTGGATAAAGGGGCTTGTCGATGAAAAAGGGTGGCTTAGGCAACTTAGCAACGATGATGCGTTTATGGGGAAAATCTGCAGATATTACAGAGACTATTTTTCCGATGTGATAGAAAAGGAGATGGATTCAACGTTTCCGCTTGTTATGTATAAGATCGAGAGCAGTTTCTATATGGATATGATCCGCTATGAAAGAGGTCCGGAATACTATGATAAGTTTGACTATGCCAAATACGGATATGACAGATATGATTCTCTCGGGATAATCGGAGAGATCAAGAACTGGGTTATGGCAAGAAAGAACTTTTGGGACGGATATGTGAAAAATCCGGATGAATATGAGGTATTTATAACGGAACCCGGAAAGGGAACCAAGTCGATAAGGAGCCTGATAGTGATGAAAAATAAGCGGGAGAACATAAAATAGGGTGATTATTGTGAATTCATGCTATAATGGTTCATTATGAGTAATAAAAACAAGACATTTCAAACGTACATGCTCTGGCTGATAGATATGGCATGTATCATAACTTCGTATATTCTTGCTATCTGCATAAAGGATATCGGTAACTGGGGAGCTAAGATCGAAGATAGGACAAAACATAATATGATATGTGTTGTCTTTCTTTTGGTGTGTGTGGTTTACTCGTTTCTTGCAGACTGGAACAGGGATTTTGCAATAAGGGGGTATATCAAGGAATTCTTATCTGTTTTCAGATTTATGACTGTGATGATTGTTGCATCATTTCCCATCACATTCTTTTTACAGATCTCACCGATACTGTCCAGATTTGTAGTGGCAGTTTTCATAGTTATAGATATCATACTCACTTATATTGCGAGAATATTATTTAAAAAAACTTTCAGGAAGATTATTTCAAACGACAATAATGCTGTTAGGGTGGTTGTTGTTGCAGAGAGCAATCTTATGGAGGATACTGTTCGCAAATTGGCAGAGAACGCGGGAAATCTGGGATATAAGATTGTAAGAGCTTATGCGGCGGACGACACAAACAGACAGGAATCTTCCAGGGAACCCTGGTATATAGACGGCGTTCATGTTCATCATGGAATAGAGAATCTTACATCACGCCTTATAACAGATCCTTTTGATGAGGTATTTATCAATACTCCCAATATTCCTCAGAAGGAGATGAGAGATATCATACGCGGCTTTGAAGAGATGGGAATCACGACTCATTATAATCTTGAGCTTCCCGGATTTGGCAAGGCAAATACACAGTTTGATGATTTCCTTGATTATTCTGTTCTGACTTATTCAATGAACAGAACAAGTTACAAGCGTCTCTTTATAAAAAGAGGACTTGATATACTCGGCGGAGTTGTGGGACTTATTATCACCGGCATTGTGACAATCTTCCTTGCGCCTGCCATAAAGCTTGACTCAAAGGGACCTGTTTTCTTTTCACAGACAAGAATAGGAAAGAACGGAAGAAGGTTCAAGATATACAAATTCAGATCGATGTACACAGACGCCGAGGAGCGCAAGAAAGAGCTTGCAGACAAGAATGAGATGAGCGGATTTATGTTCAAGATGAAGGACGATCCCAGAATTACCAAGATAGGTGCATTTATCAGAAAGACAAGTCTCGATGAGCTTCCTCAGTTTCTCAATATATTAAAGGGCGAGATGAGCCTTGTCGGTACCAGACCGCCTACGGAAGAAGAGTTCAAGAATTACAACGAACATTACAGAAGAAGGCTTTCCATGACGCCCGGTCTTACGGGACTTTGGCAGATCAGCGGAAGAAGTGATATCACAGACTTTGACGAAGTGGTCAAGCTTGATCTTGAATATATAGATAACTGGAGTCTTACAGAGGATATCAGAATAATCCTCAAGACAGTGTATGTTGTGCTGTTCGGAAGAGGAGCTGAATAATAAAGAGGTTATATATGTTAGAGAGCAATATAGATCTTAGCGGAAAAAGAGTTCTGGTGACCGGAGCGGCAGGTTTCATCGGTTCCAATCTCGTGCTTGAACTTATAAGAAACTATAAAGATACAGGCATATCTGTCCTTGGTATAGACAATATGAACGATTACTACGACGTAGGTATCAAAGAGGACAGGCTTAAGAAAATTGACGAGCTGACAGGCTCCGATGCAGGGCTGTTTACTCTTATAAGAGGAAGTATCTCTGACAGAAGTCTTATAGACAAAGCTTTTAAGGATTTTAAGCCCGAAGTTGTCGTAAATCTTGCGGCTCAGGCAGGTGTCAGATATTCAATCGAAAATCCTGACGCATACATAGATTCCAATATAATAGGCTTTTACAATATTCTTGAGGCATGCAGACATTCTTATGATGAGGAAATGACGGACGATTCGTATAAGGGAGTCCTTCATCTTGTATATGCTTCAAGTTCAAGCGTTTACGGAAGCAACAAGAAGATTCCTTACAGCGTGGAGGATAAGGTTGATAATCCGGTTTCTCTTTATGCTGCGACTAAGAAATCAAACGAACTTCTTGCACATGCTTATTCCAAGCTCTACGGCATTCCCGCTACGGGACTTAGATTCTTTACGGTTTACGGACCTGCGGGAAGACCGGACATGGCTTACTTTGGATTTACCAATAAGCTTGTAAAGGGCGAGACTATAAAAATCTTTAACTTCGGTAATTGTAAAAGAGATTTTACCTATGTTGATGATATCGTCGAAGGTATTGTGAACGTAATGAAGAAGTCTCCCGATGAGAATGAGAATGGAGTTAAGTACAAGGTTTATAACATCGGAAACAACGATCCCGTAAACCTTTTGGATTTTGTCGATATTCTTCAAAAAGAGCTTATATCTGCGGGCGTTCTTCCGCAGGATTATGACTTTGAGGCACACAAGGAACTTGTGCCGATGCAGCCGGGCGACGTTGAGATTACCTATGCGGATGTGACTGCTCTTGAAAACGACTTTGGATTTAAGCCTTCTACTTCGCTTACGGACGGTCTTAGAAGATTTGCCAAGTGGTACAAGGAATATTACGGTTAAGGATACAAAAAATGCTTGATTACAAGTTACCTGTTTTAAAAAAGAAAATTTCATTTAAGACACTCAGCAATGTGCTTATATGTATCTATGTGTTAAGTCTCATTCCGATGCTTATTTTGGGCTTTTACAATTTTCCGTCGGCAGATGACTTTTCCATGGCGCTCCAGCCGCATCAGGATTTTGTGAGAACGGGAAATTTCTTTGTGGCATTTTTCTCGGCATTAAAGAAGGCACATTGGATTTTTTATAATTACGAAGGATATTATTTTTCAGCTTTTCTTACCTGCTTATGTCCTGCGATATTTAGTGAGAAGCTGTATTTTCTGGTACCTGTCATTATTATTTCCATGCTTACGTTCGGAGTATGCTATTTCTACAATGCACTCTTTGTAAAAACATGGAAACTTGATAAGCATCTCACCAACGTGGTTTCAATGACAACGCTTATCATGATGATCCACTTCCTTGAGAATGAAGCGAGATCGCAGGCCTTTTACTGGTGGAGCGGCGCGGTCAATTACGTTTTTACTTTCGGAATGGCTTTTTTCTGGGTGGGACTTCTTTTAAGAGTACTCTATGATGAGGACAAAAAAGCCTGCAAAAGACATTTTATCTGGGCGTGTATTTGGGCTTTTCCCATGGGCGGCGCCAATTATATGACTGAGCTTGAACTTGCGATATTGATGGTCCTTATGATTCTTATCTGCGTGATGCACAAGTTTTCAAAGATATCAGTTGAAGGACTGGGCGAAGTCGGCCTTAGATATATAAAGCTAATATGGATTCCGGCGGTAATCTATCTTATAGGATTTGTAATGAGTATCACGGCACCCGGACTTAGTAACAGAAAGGCCGAGACTGAGGGTTTTTCGCCGGTCAAATCTGTTTTGTTGTCGCTATATGGTACATTTGATGTTATTATAGATAAGATGGCGAGATGGGAAACACTTGTCGTTTTATTGTTCCTTATTCCCATATTCTGGAAGCTTGCGGAAGGGCTTAAGGGCAAACTTCGTCATCCCGTTGTATTTACGGTTTTTGCGTACGGCATGGTGTCATCAAATATGACGCCTCTTTATTTCGGAGTGGGTAATTTTGATTCCGGAAGAGTTATCGTACTTGCATGGATGGAATTTGTATTTTTTGCGATCATGACCGTGTTCTACATTACGGCATGGGTCAGAAATATATTTGAGGAAAAGGCTGCTTCGAAAGAAGAAAAATCTTTTTCATGGGAAGCATCATCGGCCATATTGGTGCTTGCAGGAATTCTTATATTCGGTTCTGCGCTCTGCGTAGTTCCGAGCCCGCATTATTATAGTGTGACAAGTGCTGTATATGATCTGACAACGGGAAATGCGGCACATTATAGTAAAGAAAATGCTGAGAGACTCAGAGTTTTAAATGACAGTAATACTAAAGATGTAGTGCTTGAACCGTATGAGGTCAGGCCCGAGATGCTTTTTAACCAGGATGTTATCGTACTTAGTGAAGATATGCTAAAAGAGATGAAAGAGCTTAAAGAAAGTAAAGGCTATGAGGCATGGGAGGACAGTAAGATTGAATGGATCAACCGTGCAATGGCTCGTTATTATGAGAAGGACAGCCTGACGCTTTCAAAAGGAGTGACACAATGAAAAGTGATTTTGAAGAGAACTACAAAGTTCTTGAATTTAAAGAGTATGGTGACGAGAAGGGAAACCTTGTAGTTGCCGAAGGATCCGGATTTGATATTCCGTTTGATATCAGAAGAGTTTTTTATATTTACGGATCTGACAGAGATATCAAGAGAGGCAATCATGCCAACAGATATACAAAGTTTGTGCTTATAAATGTAAGCGGAAGCAGTAAGGTCCTTATTGATGACGGCAAGAAGCGCGAAGTTGTGGTTCTTGATAAGCCGAGAATGGGACTTTATCTGGGACCAATGGTATGGAAGGAGATGTACGATTTTTCTCCGGATTCTGTTCTTCTGTGCCTTGCAAGCGAACATTACATTGAGAACGAATATATTCGTGACTATGATGAATTTATAAAGGAAATTAGTGGGTAAAAGAAATTATGAGTAAGCTTTCTATTGTTATTCCGGTTTATTACAACTCGGACACACTTGAACTTTTATATGACGATCTCAAGGAAAAAGTTCTTGGTAAGATCGGTGATTATGAGATTGTTTTTGTCGATGACGGCTCGGGAGACAATTCCTGGGAAATTATAAACAAGATTGCTGCAAAAGATAAGAATGTTGTAGCAACCAAACTTTCAAGAAATTTTGGTGAGCACGCTGCGCTTCTTGCGGGACTTTCAGTCTGCACCGGTGACTGCGCCGTGACCAAGCAGGCGGATCTTCAGGAAGATTCAACGCTTATACTTGATATGTATGAGAGCTGGAAACGCGGAAATAAGGTTGTTCTCGCAATCAGAGGTTCAAGAGATGAGAACGCGGTTAAAAAGTTCTTCGCAGGTTGCTATTACTGGCTCGTAAGAAAGACTATCAACAAAGATATGCCTCAGGGCGGATGTGACTGCTACCTGGTTGACAGGCAGGTCATCAAGGTTCTTGAGATGATGGATGAAAAGAATTCATCACTTACGCTCCAGGTTATGTGGGTAGGCTTTAAGACAGAAAAGATCTATTTCCACAGAAAAGACAGAGAAGTCGGAAAATCCCGCTGGACACTCGGAAAGAAAGTAAAGCTTGTTGTGGATTCAATGATGAGCTTTTCATATTTCCCGATAAGATGTATGGCAACGGTAGGTTTTATATTTGCTTTGATGTCACTTATCGGAATCGTATTGACCATAAAAGAGAAGTTCACAACAGGAACGCCTATTCTTGGATATGCGTCACTTATGAGCGTTATTCTCTTTGGATTTGGACTTATCTTTATAATGCTTTCAATGCTCGGAGAATACATCTGGCGTGCCCTTGAGGAATCACGTAAACGTCCTCCCTTCATTATCGATGAAGTACACCGCTCAGAAGAAAATAAAGAAGAGAAGTAATAGAGAGGCAACTATGGAAAAAATAATGCAAGGTCGTATGGACCGCGGATATTTCAGATATCAGAAAGAGTATGAGGACAAGGCTCTCGAAGTGCTAAGGTCGGGATGGTATATTCTCGGCAAAGAAGTTGAGAAGTTCGAGGAAGAGTTTGCATCTTATGTCGGAACAAAGTATTCGGTTGGTGTTGCAAACGGACTTGATGCTCTTTGGCTTGCATTCAGAGTGCTTGGGATCGGAAAAGGCGATGAAGTCATAGTTCAGGGCAATACCTATATCGCAAGCGTAATGGGAATAACCATAAATGACGCTACACCGGTATTTGTAGAACCTGATGAATATTATCAGATAGATGCCGACAAGATCGAAGAGAAGATAACAGACAAGACCAAGGCTATATTGGTCGTTCATCTCTACGGTCATGCCGCAAATATGGAAAAAATCTGTGCTATATGCAAAAAGCACAATTTAAAGCTTGTCGAGGATTGCGCGCAGTCTCACGGTGCAATGCATAACGGTAAGATGACGGGATCATTCGGAGATATCGGATGCTTTTCTTTTTACCCGTCCAAGAACATGGGCGCTTACGGAGATGCGGGCGCTATAACAACAGACGATCCGGAGCTTGCAAGACTTGTTAAAATCTACAGAAATTACGGAAGCGAGAAGCGCTATTACAACATGGTTGTCGGCGCAAACTCAAGACTTGATGAGCTTCAGGCGGGGCTTCTCAGGGTAAAGCTGACGCATATGGATGAGATAACAAAAGAAAGAGAAGAGCTTGCAAACTATTACACAGCCGGCATTGACAATTCCAAGGTTATAAAGCCTGCTGTTGCCGAAAACGCAACCTGTGTGTGGCACCAGTTTGTTTTAAGAGTGCCTACGGAAGGTGCGGGAGAAGACGGAAAATCTGCGTCTGCTGAGCGCGACAGATTCAGACAGTACCTTGAAGATAACGGAATTATGACGATAATCCATTATCCCATTCCTCCTCATCTGGCACAGGCATATGAATATCTGGGCTTAAAAGAGGGAACTCTTCCGATCACGGAGCGTTTTGCTGCGGAGGTTATATCACTTCCGATGTATACGGGAATGACAAGAGAAGAGCAGGACAGAGTTATCGCCTGTGTAAATTCTTTTAAATAATCGCAGAGATAGTAGAGGATTGAAATGAACATAGTTTTATTATCCGGCGGAAGCGGAAAGCGTCTTTGGCCTCTTTCCAATGATGTAAGGTCAAAGCAGTTTATCAAGATGTTTCATCCGGCAAATGCAGATGGCAATGGCGAACTTGAATCTATGGTTCAGAGAGTTTACAGCCAGATAAAAAAGACTGATAAAGATGCGAAGATAACAATTGCGACCAGTAAGACACAGGTTTCAGCCATTCACAATCAGCTTGGAGACAAGGTAAGTGTGTGCGTTGAGCCTACAAGAAGGGATACATTCCCTGCGATAGCGCTTGCTGCCGCATATCTTTCGGATAAACTTGACGTAAAAAGGGATGAGCCCGTAATAATATGCCCTGTCGATCCGTATGTTGATGACGGGTATTTCAAGTGCTTTGTGGAACTTGAAAAAATGGTTTTATCAGGTGAGTACAACCTTAATCTTATGGGCGTTGTACCGACTTATCCAAGTGAGAAGTACGGTTATATCCAGCCTGAGACTAAGGATATGATAAGTAAGGTATCCGCATTTAAGGAAAAGCCCGATGTAGCGACAGCTGAGAAGTATATTGCAGACGGAGCTCTTTGGAACTGCGGAGTATTTGCATTTAAGCTTGGATATATTCTTGACAGAGCTCATGAACTTATTGATTTTAAGGGATATAAGGATCTGTATGAGAACTATGCCGATTGTAAGAAGATAAGCTTTGACTATGCTGTCGGAGAACATGAGAAGTCTATCGGTGTGGTCAGATTCTCGGGCGAGTGGAAGGATATCGGTTCATGGAATACTTTTGCCGAGGAGATGCACGAGAATATAATCGGCAAGGGCGATATGGACGAAGCCTGCGAAAACAGTAATATTGTAAATGAGCTTAATATTCCCATTATTGGAATGGGACTTAAGAATATGATCGTGGCGGCATCAAATGACGGAATCCTTGTATCCGACAAGGGAAGATCGAGTCATATAAAACCTCATGTTGAGAAGCTCACTCAGCATATAAGATATGCCGAGAAATCATGGGGAAGTTTTACCGTAACCGATGTTCAGGAGGGAGCTCTTGTTATAAGAGTAGAACTTTTGCCCGATCACAGACTTCATTATCACAGTCATGAATTCAGAGATGAAGTGTGGACTGTAATGAGCGGAGAGGGAACGGTCATTATCGATGGAGAGAAAAAGGCGGTCCGTCCCGGTGACGTTGTTTCCATGAAAGCCGGTCAGAAACATACGGTTATCGCAAAGACAAAACTTGTTATAAATGAAGTTCAGATAGGAAAAGACATAAACGTAGAAGATAAGATCAAGTATGATTTTCCTGTTTGATCTTTTGGTTGGAGTAGATTATACATGAAGAAAGAACCGGCAGTGGACAAACTTATAAGAAATCTCATAGATAAGCATTTATTCGAGATTGCGCTTGGATTGCTTATTCTTATTTCTGTATTTATAAGATTTAAGCTTGCTCCCAATACGGAACTTTCTCCGGACTACGATTTTTATTACAGGGATTGGGTTGAGTTTTACAGACAGAACGGAATTATAAAGGGGCTTTCAAACGCACCCGGAGATTACTATGTTCCGTTTAATGTGATATATGCACTGTGTTCGCTTCTTCCGTGCGAGGCGTGGGTGCCTCTCAGCATTATTCCTGCAGCGTGCGAACTGGTATCGGCATTTTTTATTTATAAGATCTTTTATTTCCTTACGGGAAGGAAAAGAGCTTCTGTTTTTGCCGGTGTCATGACGCTGTATCTGCCGTTTGTTATTTTTGACGGAGCGCTGTGGAAGCAGGTTGACGCGGTATATACGTGCTTTTTAATGATAGCGCTATACAAACTTTTACAGCAGAAATACAGAGCTTCGATGATCTGGTATTCTGTTGCATTTGCTTTTAAGCTTCAGTCGATATTATTCCTGCCTGTATATCTGATAATCTATATCATCGGCGGATTTAACGGCGAAGATAATCCTGAGAAAGAATCAGGTAAAAAGACAGGATTCAGTATCTTGGAGTTTTTGTGGATCCCGGTTGTTTATCTTATCGCCGGACTTCCGGAAGTTCTTGCAAAGCACGGGCTTAGGGCAACTTACTTTGCTTATCTGGACCAGACTGCGGAGCTTGATTCCGAAGGGTACGGAATGGTATCTTTTTTTCCAAATATTTATAACTGGGGATTTGACGATCATTACAAGCTTCTTTCAACGGCTGCTGTTATGGTACTTGCGGCGGTGCTTGTGAGCATTTCGGTTTTCTGTTACAGATTCAGGGAAAAGATAGACAGGAATAAGGTCCTTTATCTTGCAATATGGACAGCCTGGACATGCGTGATACTTCTTCCGGGAATGCATGAAAGATATGATTATGCGATGCTCATTCTTCTTACACCTTTTGCGATAATGGTGAGAAAGAAGATAGTGCCTTTTATGGCTATAGCAAATATCTGCTCTTTGATAGTGTACGGCATTACTTTGTTTGGTGCGGATATAATTGACATTGCTTATGTTTCGGTATTCTATGTGGCTTCATATTTATTTGTTACCGCTGATATTGTTGGTATTTTAAACGGAGGTAATGAGAGAAGTGAAGCTTAAAAAAACATTTAAAATGGCAATCTGTGTATGCCTTCTTATTGGGGCGGTGCTTATCCTCGGATTCAGTTTTTTTACAACGATCTATTATAAGATGAATGAGGAGAATGATAAGCCGTTTTACGGATTTGAGAATATTCCGCTTCTTGTCTTGTTTATGGGGCTGATCTTATTTGGTTTTTATCTGCTTAAGAAAAAAGGAGTATTGGCGAATTACAAAAAGTTTGCTGCATGCGGACTTATCTTTTGCCTGGCATATTGCCTGCTTCTTATTTTCTCGATAAGACCGCTTCCCGTAAATGATTCCAAGTTGTTGGATGGCGTAATAAACAATTTTGTTAAGGGGGATTATTCGAAACTGACGAATAAAGGGGGGTATTTATTCATCTGGCCGTTTCAGCTTGGTTATGTGTTTTTTGGCGAGATGATGACTTCTTTTTTTGGCGCGGGAAATTATCTCGCGTGGGATCTTGTTCAGCTTGTATCAGTTTTTTTCACCATGTTCTTACTTAATAAAATCTGTATGGAATGTTTTGACGATCCGGAAATTTGCGGTATCATGTCGCTTTTATCCATGGGGGCATTGTTTTTTTATAACTATGTTACCTATATTTACGGTGATATCTTAAGCATGGGGCCGCAGACGCTTGCGCTGTATCTTATGATCAGATATATGAAAACGGGTGAACAGCGTTACGGGCTTTGTTCGGGGCTTTCTATCGCAGTGGCGGTGATGCTGAAAACGAATTGTAAGATTACTGTGATAGCACTTATCATGATGCTGCTTTTTAACAGCATCAGGGATAAAGATGATGAGAAAAAGGTTAAGCTTTCAAAAAGGCTTATCGTTGCGGCTTGTATGCTCATTTTTGTATTCGGGCAGCAGGCATATATAAAAAATCATTACATGAAAGTTACGGGACTTGAGGCTATTCCGAAAGGCAGTCCTTCTGTTTCGCATATAGCCATGGGACTTCAGGAAGACGGTGGTCTCGAACCCGGATGGTATAACGGTTATAACTATAATGTATTGGCTGCAAACGATTATGATACGGAGCTTACCAAAAAAGAGGCGACCAAAGAAATAATGAACAGGCTGAATCTGTATATACATCATCCTTTTTATGGAATGAGATTTTTTACAAGGAAATTTCTTTCACAGTGGGGGGATCCTGTTTGCATCTCAACTCAGAATCTTGACTATGTGAGCAGGCACCATGAGATTTCGCCGCTTGGAAGGTTTATTGTATTTGGGGTGGGAAGTACTGTTATAACCTGGATTATGAATGTTTTTATGACGCTGTGTTATCTTGGCGTTGTTATATATTTTATAAGAGTTTTGAGGAAAAAGCATGTCTCGGACTACGAGATGCTTATGTTACTGTTGATCTTTGGTGGGATGCTATTCCACGAATTTTGGGAAGGGTCCTCACGCTATGCAATGAGATATTACATTTATCAGCTTCCTTTTGCTGCGTGTGGATTAAAGGTGCTGCTTGGATTTATTCATGAACATAAACTCAAAAAAATATGATACTCCCGATGAGAGAAGGGACGGACTGTTTGCATTTGTCTGGTGCCTCATAACAGGTGCGGTGATAATGACAATATGCACGATGTCTTCGTTCCTGTATCCCTTTAATTTATGGGATGACTCAAACAGTTATCTCACAGTCGGAAAGAGCATGTTAAGGGGACTTGTACCTTACAGGGATCTGTTCGATCAAAAGGGAATTTATCAGTACAGCATATATATGTTGGCTTCGCTGATATCAAGAAAGACATTTCTTGGCGTATATGTCATGGAGATAATTGCTTGTACGATGGCTCTTTTGGCGGCGTTTAGGATTATGCAACTGTATCTTAGGTCGGTGTCGATGCCGTATATCCTGACACCTGTGGCCGGAATGGTGATCTATACATCGAAATGCTTTTACTGGGGCGGAAGTGCGGAAGAATTTCTTTTTCCTTTTTTGATGTGGGGAATGTACATTTCGCTTAAGCATTTCAGGGAAAATTATCCGGAGCCGATGAGCTACAGAAGAGTTCTCGCGGGCGGAGTTCTGGCCGGATTTGTATTTAATATCAAATTTTCCTCGCTTGGTTTTTACTTTGCATGGATGGCGATGGTATTCTTTGCGGATATCATTGGAGCAAAGGCTGTTAAGAAGGCATTTATCAGTTGTTTTGTATTTCTTGGCGGAATGGCTTCGACTTTTATTCCCGGACTGATCTATTTTGGTATCAATAATTCGATCATCAGTTGGGGAGAAGTTTATATTTACAAAAACGTTTTTGAATATTCGAAAAAACTTTCTTTTGCTGAGAGGATGGCCTTTCTTTATGATAAGATGACGGACCATATGTATGACAATAAATTAGTTTATTTGACTATTTTTGTCGGTGCGTTATACTTTACTTTGGCTCTTGTATTTTCTTTTATTCCGGAAGATAAATACAAGTTGGTAAAGAGAGATATAATTGTAATTCCGCTCAAAACTGTTGAATATGTCAATATTGCCATGCTTTTGGGATTCCTTATTTTGGTAATCTTTATCGGTGGAGTTAGCATAACATATTACCCGTTCCCGATTAACGGATTTACGGTTTTTGGAGTTATTACTGCAGGCTATCTGATCGAGGGAATATATCTTAAGATAAAGCGTGAAGGTTTCAATGATGTACTGACAAAGGCAACAAGTGTCCTTATGCTCGCAATGCTTTTGGTTACGGGCATTACGGAATATTTCATTTCGCCAAACGTACAGTATATGAAATTAAAGAAAGAAGATCTGTGGCTCTATCATTTCCGCGACTATATTCTGGCAAGCGGAATTGAGAACCCCAAGATCATAAATGAGAACGGTTTTGACGCAGGTCTTTATACGGTGACTGATACAACACCCGTATGCTATTATTTTCAGACACAGACTCTCAACATGGATGAAGTACTTGAGGAACAGAAAAAGTATACGCATGAGAAGATTGTAGATTTTGTGGTTTCTGTCGGTATTCCTGCGGAAGGTGTTGATGACTACGATCTTGTCATGGAGGAAGTCTTCATGCCTACGGGCGAAGAGGTTACATATTATCTTTATCAGAAAAAGGCTGAGTGATCGGCTGAGTAATAAGGAGATTTTTCGATGCCTATAAGAGTAAACAGTTTCATGGGAAAATTTGGTTGGTTTGCTAGAAAGCATTTTCCTATGCTTGCAAGTAATGCTTACCTTAAATTACAGTTTTTTACAAGGAGTAAGTCCCAGAAGGCTTATTGTGACTACTTCCTCAATGCTAAGGAAGTTCCGATGCCCAATGTGGTAAATATTGAGACTATAAACAGGTGTAATTCTACCTGTGCGTTCTGTACAGCCAATGTTCATGCGGAGTGCAGACCTCTTGCGAAGATCGATGACGATGTTTACAAGAATATTATCGATCAGCTTGCAGACTGGGGATACAAGGGACATCTTACATTGTACGGAAATAATGAGCCTCTTCTTGATACCAAGATTGTTGAGAGACACAAGTATGCTAGGGAGAAACTTCCGGACAGCTTTATTTTCATGTCTACCAACGGACTTATTCTTACAATCGATAAGGTAAAAGAAGTTGCTCCTTATATCAATCAGCTTATAATAAACAACTATTCCATGGAGATGAAGCTTCATAAGAATATTCAGGAGCTTTACGATTATGTAAAGGCTCATCCCGATGAGTTTAAGGATCTGGATATTCAGATCCAGATGAGATATCTTCAGGAAGTTCTTACGAACAGAGCGGGAAGTGCGCCCAATAAGAAGGCTACCGAGAAGGTTATTAAGGAGACTTGTCTTCTTCCTTTCACAGATATGTGGATCATGCCTAACGGTAAAATGGGACTTTGCTGCTGTGATAATTTTGAGAAGACCGATTTTGGCGATCTTACCAAGATGAGCCTTAAGGAAGCGTGGGGAAGTCCTCAGTTCCAGGAAGTCAGAAAGAAGATTGCAGAGGGAAGACAGAACTATAATTTCTGTAAACACTGCGACTTTATTGATGCGGGCTTCCGTATGCAGATTGTCAATGCGATCTTAAGGGGAGACCAGGACGCTGCAAACAAGCTTGGCGGTCATGAGAGAATGAAAATCGGCAATAAGAATAATGAGGATGACAATATTAAATAATTGGCGAAGTTGAGGGGAATTTAGCCAAATGAGACTCTTAGGAAGACGTTTTGTAATATTTGCGGCTCTTTTATTTATTCTGATTATTTCAGTATTTTATTGTGTTATCGGTGAGAACAGCTATATAGGGGTTCATGACAACATGGACCTCTTTACTGCACAGTTTGCGATGCTCAGGAACACCGGTACATTTTTTTCGCACGGAGTAAATGCACCTTTCCTTGGCGGAGTATCAAGGGATGTGCTTCCGGGTGAAGCATCTTTATATACGATTCCGTATATGATTTTTTCTCCGTTTACGGCTTATATAGTTGGATATGTCCTGAAGATTGTTGTTGCCGTTGTATCTTCGGTGCTTCTTTTTGCGGACTGCACGATAATGAAAGATTACACGGGCGAGGATACTCTTTCGGAACGTATAAGATTTTGCCTGAAAGATGAGTATTCGGGCGAACTTAATCTTGCGGTGGGAGCAGGTTTCTTGTACGGTGTGCTGAATCTTTTCCCTGCGTTTGGGATTTCTTTTTCTTCAATCCCTCTGATCGTATATCTTCTCAGAAGAATATATCTTACAGAGCGAAGTGATGGCGGCATGAAAAGGCTGAAAATGGCAAAATATCTGGTGCTTATTTTCTGTTATCCGTTTGTTTCATACTTTTCCTACTTTGGTTTCTTTATTTGTGGATATCTCCTGGTCGGAATCATTTGGATGTGGATAAGAGACAAAAAAATAAGTCTCGGACTTGTTTTGGGGTTGGTGGCTCTTGCATTGGGATTTCTTGCTTTCGAGTACAGATTGTTTGGAATGATGCTTTTTTCTGATGTTATTACTATCAGAGATACCATGGCTCAGAGCTATGTGTCGCTACCGGAAGTGCCTGCGCTCATAAAGGATGTGTTTGTTAACGGCATGATGCATGCGGAAGACTGCCACAAGTATTTTGTGATGCCTGTGTGTGCTTTGTATTTTGTGTTTTTGAATGCCCGTTATATTTTTAAGAAGGATTTCAGGGGAATATTTAAGGATGAATATAACCTTTGCGCTTTGATACTTGTTTTTAATGTTATTGTGTACGGATTATATTTTATAAAAGAGGTCGATGAACTTTTTGTTACGCTGGTTCCGCCGCTTAAGGGATTTCAGTTTAACAGGACGGTCTTTTTCAGCCCGTTTGTATGGTGTGCGATGCTCTTTATCATTTCATACAGGATGTATAAGGCGGGGATTCTCAAGGGAATCCTGTCATATGCGATTATAGCTGTGGCTGTCATTATAGTTCTTGTAAGGCCCACAAGGTACAACGATCTTTACAATACGTTCTATCATGTGGTAAAAAGCGAGGTTTTCGGAAATGTGACTGATGACCTTAACTTTGGAGAATTCTATTCAAAAGAGCTGTTTGATAATATAAAAAGTGAGATCGGCTACAGCGAAGGTGAGTGGAGCGTTGCATACGGAATGCATCCGGCAATTCTTGAATATAACGGCATCTCTACGCTTGACGGGTATCTTGGATTTTATCCGCAGAGCTATAAAGAAAAGTTCAGGAAGGTTATTGCGCCGGCACTTGACCTTAATGAAAGTTCCAAAGCGTATTTTGACGAGTGGGGAGCACGCTGTTATCTTTATTCAGGTACGGATGCGACTATAGTCATGGCATCAAAGAGTATGTATGGCGTAACCGATAATAATATTTATATAGATGCCAAAGAGCTTAAGGATATGGGAGGCAAATATATCTTTTCACGGATCGACATATCAAATGCGCCGGAGATGGGACTTTTGCTCCTTAATGAGTTTAGCGGATATGATTCACCTTATAAAATTTACGTATACGAATTAGAGTGAGAATACCTTCGAAACAACGGGTGGCTGAATAATAACGGGATTTGTGATATAATTCAAATGTTGCGGTTCTTAATTTTTTCGATGAACTACATAATAATTTTGAATGTTCAGCGAGCTCTTTTTTTCGGCAAGGAGATTTATATAATGTCCAAAAAATCAGTAATTGTTGCAGCATTGTGCATGGCGGCCGGAATGGTGACCGGATGCACTTCATATAGTGAGGATTCCTCTGCAGGCACTGAAGGTACTTCTGATGCGGCAGTTGAGGCATCTTCGGAAAAATTGGTTAATTCGGCGGCATATGGAATAACAATTGATGCAGCCGATGAAGCGTCAACAGTAGCATCTACGGCAGCATCGACCGGGAAGTCAGGCGGAGCCGGTACAACTGCATCGACAGAAGCGTCAAGCGCATCATCAAGTGACAGTGCTTCCGATAAAAAGTCTGCAGAAGATAAATCGGCAGATAAGAAAAATGTTAATGACAAGAAAGATTCTGACGGTAAGTCAAAGACTAAAAAAGCCTCCAAGAATGGGATTCCCGAAGTTCCCGAGGTGAAGGACGGGGTTACGAAGATAACCGACAGAGGCGTAGAAGCTTATTTTGAGTGGGCGCCTGCTGAAGGCGGAGACAGGTATGAGATCATCTGTGAAGGAAAGCCTCGCGGAAGCTCGAATTATACCAAGCTTGAAGAGATGTATACCAACATGCCGAACTATTCGTACGGAGCCGGTTTAAACTACGATGTAAGGATCAAAGTCAGAGCATATAACGGAAATGTTCAGGACGGTCTTTGCAGTGAGTGGAGCGAATATGTTGAGGGCAATACCTATGAAGACTCTCTCGCTACTCCTGTTGTAAAGGATGGGGTTAAGCGTGGAAATGCAGGTGGTACAGAAGTTTATTTTGCATGGGAAGCGGTTAAAGAAGCAGATCACTATGAAGTTGTGGTTGAGCATAAAAAGAGTGATAAATCCGAATATGAGATAAAGGAAGTTACTTATACAAACGCTCCTAATTATACATATTCCGCTCAGGGCGATTATGATGTGAGAATAACGGTTAAGGCTCAGACAAACGCCTGGATTAATGGAAAAAAGAAAGTGTTTAGCAGTCAGGCAAGTTCCTATGCTAAAGGAAAGACATACTAATTTATAGCTTGAAGAGGATTTTTATGGATAAAATTGCAGTATTGATACCCTGTTACAATGAAGAAAAGACAATAGCGAAGGTTATAAGAGATGCCAAGGCGGCTCTCCCTGAAGCTGTTATTTATGTATATAACAACAATTCAAAAGACCGCACCGCGGAAATAGCAGCAGCTGAAGGAGCGGTTGTCCGTAATGAGTATATGCAGGGAAAAGGTAATGTTATAAGGCGTATGTTCCGTGAGATTGATGCCCTTGTATATGTTATGGTTGACGGCGATGACACATATCCTATGGATTCCGCACCGGAGATGGTCGACCTTGTTCTTAATCACAATTCAGACATGGTAGTAGGTGACAGACTTTCATCGACATATTACCAGGAGAATAAAAGACCTTTCCACAATTTCGGAAACAACCTTGTAAGAGGAAGTATCAACAAATTATTCGGATGCAATATTAGAGATATCATGACGGGATTCAGGGCTTTCAGCTATGAGTTTGTTAAGACATTCCCTGTACTTTCTAAGGGATTTGAGATAGAGACAGAGATGACCATTCATGCCGTATATAACAATATGCAGATTGATAATGTCGTGATCGAGTACAGAGACAGACCTGAAGGATCTGAGAGTAAGCTCAATACTTACGAAGACGGTATGAAGGTTCTTAAGACGATCGCAAAGCTTTACAGAAACTACAAGCCTTTTGGGTTCTTCCTTATCATTTCGACTATACTTGCGATAATATCAATGATCTTTTTCATTCCAATCTTGAAAGAGTATTGGGAGACACATCTCGTACCGAGATTCCCTACTTTAATCGTATGTTGCTTTATTATGCTTTCGGCGGTTCAGAGCTTTTTTGCAGGAGTTATTCTGTCGACGCTTGCGGTAAATAACAGACGTGAGTTCGAGATGCAGCTCAATATGCTCCAGCGTCATAAGGAAACAGATTTGTTGAAATAAGGATTATATAAATGAGTGACAATATTACAAAAAATAAGTCGGGGCTTTTCAAAAAAGCCTCTAAAGACTTTATATTCAGTGTTCTTGCGCTGATAATTTATAACGGTGTTTTGCAGCTTCTTATCTATCCCGAGATTGAACAGAGGGTGGGAGCGGATGCTTTCGGCACCGTTCTTTATTTGATTTCCGCGGTTTCTGTAATGGGCGCGGGATTTGGAACGGCAGCAAGTTATTCGAGGATGATGGCCAAAAAGAACAGAGAGGAAACAAACGGTGATTACAATGCTTTCCTTCTTATTATTGCGGTTATGTCCGTTCCTGTTACTTTTGTATCTCTTTGGGCGGCAGAAGGGGCGGCTTTCGGGCTCTTTTTGCCTGTGCTTGTACTGATGATCGTTACCGTGTTTAGATACTATGCGGATGTTCAGTACAGAATGACCATAAGATTTAAAGAGTACTTTCTTTTCTTCGTCGCTACTTCTGTAGGATATGTGATCGGTCTTTTGCTTTACCCGGTGACACGAAGCTGGGTGTTTGTTATTTTGCTCGGTGAAGTTTTTGGAATTGTATTTACGGTCATTACGGGAACAATCTTCAGAGCGCCGTTCTTTAATCTGTCCGGCTGTTTTAAAGAGAATATGGCTTCTGCATGGTTCATCTCGGGTAGTAATCTCGTGGCGGCGCTTATACTGCACTCTGACAGAATACTGTTAAGGCTCTTTGATGCAGAGGAGAGGGCGGTTACCATTTTTTATACGGCAAGTCTTGTGGGCAAGATTGTTGCTATGATAACGACTCCTTTAAACGGTATCGTTATAAGCTATCTTACCAATTATAAGATTGAGATGAACAAGAAAAGATTTGCCGGTATCGGTGCGCTGTTTATGGGACTTACGGTCATAGGTGCCGCAGCCTGCTGCGTTGTTTCCATGATATTTGTGAAGTGGAGATATCCGGATATCTATGAAGAGGCATCGGGATTTTTCTTTTTGGCAAATCTTGGTCAGCTCATGTATTTTATTTCAGGCTCTTTGATGGTAATACTTCTTGCATTTACGGAAGAGAAGCTTCAGCTTTATATTAATCTTATTTATGGAATAGCCTTTTTGGCAATTGTTGTTCCTGCAACCTGTTTTGGCGGTATTGTGGGAATTTCATATGGTCTTGTTGCCGTTAATGCAGTGAGATTTATTTTGGTTATAGCGTTGGGAGTTGGAAGACTGGGAAAAAATATTAAGGAAGTTTGACAGACAATAAATGTCTTTTACTGTAATTGATATAACGTTTGTTAATGCGCGGCAAAAGATTAAAAACTTAAGACTTTCTTAAGATTAACAGCAGATTTCATTAATTTTCATTTCCTTTCGTAATATTATGACGATATAGGTGTTAGAATTAAACTTGATGAAGTATCAGCGAGGAGGAAAAATGAAGAAAAAATTTATTGGACTTGTTGCGGGCTTGACATCTGTAGTTATGCTGACATGCGGCTGTTCCTCAATTGGATCGGACGCAGATGCGGCATTTGAGTATATAAATGATGAACTTGCAACAGGGTTAAGCGGAACAAATGAAGAGGCAACACAGGGAGGAACATTGATCTTTGCAGAGGATATTTATCAGCCTATGCTTGAAGAGTCAAGTTCGGTTGCTTCGACAACCAAAGAGGAAGAACCTCAGGAAGAGCCACAGGCAGATGATGACAAAGTAGTAATGGTATTTATCGGTGACAGCCAGATTGAGAACGGAAGAGACAGCGGAACGGATCTTGCTTCGCTTGTATCTCAAAGAGTTCCCAACTCTGTTGCGTATAATCTTGGAATAGGCGGAACTACTGCTGCGGTTGAGCATTCAACGACAGATACATCTTTGGATAAATGGGATTCTATTTCTTTTAACGGAATAGCTTACAGTCTTGCTGGTAAGGTTGATAAAGAAAAGGTTTTTGCCAATTATCCGGTAGTTCTTGATAATATGAACAAGATAGATCCTAAAGAAGTTGACTATTACTTTATAGAATACGGCGCAAATGACTTCTTTACAAAAATGCCGCTTGATAAGACTCAGTTTGAAGGTAATCCTCTTCATTCATATTATGAGGCACTCGAGGTGGGAGTCAGCACCCTTAAAGATATCAGCCCGGATGCCAAGATTATCATGATGACTCCGTTCTACGGAATTTACAAGGATTCTCAGGGTAAGTTCCTCGGAGATTCTTACGTGGTAAGCTACGGAGTTGACACTCTTGCGAATTATGCAAGAAAGGCTTTAAATGTAGCCGAGGACAAGAAGCTCATAGATTTTGATGCTATGAATGACAACAAGAAGTGCGATCTGTATCTTGATACAGCAGAGGAGTATCTCATGGACGGTACTCATCTCACGGAGAAGGGAAGAAATGTATTTGCGAGACTTCTTGCGCATATCCCGAACTTCTACGAGGAGAACGAGCCTTTCGCATATCTTGATAATGACTATATCAAAATAAACGAATTTGATCCTGATGAGTATTTCATGATCTCGGACAGTGAGCTTGAAGAGCGCTACCCCGAAGCCTACGAGAAACTCAAGGCCGGTGCCTACCCTCTCGCCCGAGAGCACGGCGCAGGATCCGAAGATTAAACATACGCGACACATATGATAAGCGGACGACCTATATGGCCATTTGGGGCAACCGATTCGTGTGTTGACATTCAAGACATAAAAATTCAGAGCTGCTTATTCTTCGCTCCAAAACTCGCCCATAAATGGGCTCAAACAGTTGGAGCGAGAACAGAATAAGCAACTCTGTTTTTTTATGTTCTTGAATGTAACAACACACGAAAAGGTTGCCCCAAATGGCCATATAGGTCTGTTTGTTTATTATATGTTGCTCTGTGTAGTTGTTCTTTTATTTCTTTGAGAAACGATTATTATAATCGAAAAATATTGACATGTTGTTGATGAAATATTAACATAGTGTTGCCATTCGATATTTGTTGTCTTGACTTGTATATCCCATAAATCAAACTTGAGTTAAGATAATCCTTATTCCCATATAAGGCATAAATATCATTTTAAAGTGAGTCTATCAGCTTGTTCTAATAGCTGATAGACCATTTTTATGTGAATTTTTGAGATTTTCTTTATATAAATGTGAGGGAGAAAAATGTTGCATAAGTAATTAGAAAACCGTATAATTCAAATGTTAAATGCTAATTTACTGTATGGTAATATTATTTGATATAAGCACGTTTTGTGAGGGGAAGATATCTTTAGTAACTTAGCGTAAGCTATTTTAGGTAATGGAGAGAATTAACGAATCATGGGGAACAATAATTATTCGGGGGAGAACATAGAATGGCACCATAAGAAAATAAAAGAGTATTTCGACGAGTGTTTTAACACTGTATACAATCCATTTCTGAGTATGTCGGATACTCTTCTTATTCCGGCTCTTGTGGATTTTATAAATGACGAGACGCATACAGGACCTGAAGCTGAATCAGCTAAGACTTTTTTGAATGATAAGCAGATTGAGATTATTGGTATGATTGTAAACTGCATTCAGCAACTTCAGGGCAAAATGCAAGGGAAAGGTTTTCAGGGTTCAGTACCTCTTCTTGAAGATTTTCTTTCGGATCTTTCAGAAGAAGAGAAAGCTGATCCTGTTATAAAAACTCAGCACCTTACTAAGATTATAGAAGATTTTGCAAAATTTAATACAGTCTATTGCGAAGTGCATCCTAAGATTAGCGAGATACATGATAATGTTGAGGAAGTTGTGAAAGGATGTGGCGCCGTATCTAGAAAAAGTTACACGAAACCGAATCCTTCGGCATCGGTAAAAGCACTTGATGATTTTACAGTTAAGGATAAGACAGATGGTTTTGTGCCTAAGTTTAACGAAAAATTTCTAAAATTCCATGAAGAACATTCGAATGATATAGAAGGCAGTGAATTCAAAGATTTGCTTGATCAGATTGTAGAGCTTCTTAAGTCTATAATTACCGGCATGGAAAAAGGAACATTTGATATTACAAGGTATGAACAGACTAGGGATAGTATCAAGTGGATTAACCCTAAGGATATAGCAGGACTGGAAGAATATCTTAAAACTTATAAAGCTTATTTGCAGGGCTTGGTAGATAGATGTCAGGTTTATAAATACGATCCTGTTAATATGAGTAGCGGAAACTATATAAATGACAGAACTGATCTTGAAATAGGAACTGATACAAAGATATCTTTCAGAAGGTTCTATAACGCAAGATCTGATTTTAAGGGCGCAATGGGACACGGCTGGAGTTGTAACTCTGACGTGCGCCTTATAAAAGAAGATAACGGCGATATAAGAGCGATTTATATCGATGGTAGAGAAGGTATTTACAGAAAGCCTGAAAATAGTAAGCTGGCTAAGAAAGAGACTGCTGTTGAGCTTACTTTTGATGGAGCGAAAGAAGATACCCAGAAGACATCTGTTGTTTCTGAGACTTACTACGAGATTCATGGAGAACCCGGGAAACTTGTAGAGGATAACTACGGCTATAAGCTCATAAAGGAAGACTTCTCATATGAAGAGTATGACAAAGACGGATATCTTGTAGCTAAGGGCGATAATACCGGCGAGAATACAAGATATACTTTAGACGTCTTTACTAAGACAGATAATGATGGAGAGAGCATAAGATACAGTCTTCCGGTAAAGATAGAGACTAAGGAAGGCTCATACATCTCACTTTTCTACAATGAAGACGGAATCCTTACAAGGGTATCATCATCACAAGGAAAGAATGTAACATACGAATACGAGAAAAGAGAAGATGAATACTTCCTTACAGCTGCTACATATCCAAACGGCAGCACAAGAAGATATACTTATAACGAATCAGGCCTTATACATAAAGTAATAAGCCCTGATGGTATTATTGCACTCACAAACGAGTATGATGAACAAAGACGTGTCATCCATCAGATATTTCCTGATGGTGGTGAGATGTCTTACAGCTATGACGATGAAAAGAATATAACAACAGCAACAGAGCAGAACGGACTTAAGGTAGAGTACCTCTCTGATGAGCGTGGAAGACATATAGGAACAAGATATGTAGGCCTTTCAGATGACTATACATCTCAGGATGTAGCTGATGAAGGGAATATCATTGAAGAAAAGTATACATACAATGACAGAAACCAGAAGACTTCCGTTACAGATAAGAACGGTCATACGGTAAGATTTAGCTATGACAACAGAGGAAATCTTACAAAGATAGTAGGTCCCGAAGGTCTTAGCGAGAGCTACACCTATGATGCTGAAGGAAGACTTATCGCAAAGAAGGATTCAGAAGGAAACTCTTATAGATATATTTATGACTTTGATGGCAACCTCTATAGTGTAACCGATCCTCTCGGAAACAGAATTAAGTATGACTATAAGGATGGCAGGGTTGTAAGAATAAGGGATGCTGAGAACAATGCTATATCAGTAACTTATGATGAAAAAGGAAACATTTCTTCCATCATTGATAAGGTAGGCGTGACTACACGTTATATCTGTGATAACAGCGGAAGAGTAACAAAAACTATAGATGCAGAGGGAAATGAGACAAGCTATACATATGATGAGAATGATAACCTCACATCCGTTACAGATCCATTGGGAAATATCACAAGATATGCCTATAACACAGCAGGTCTTCTTGAAGAAATAGTAAACCCTAATGGGACGATAAAGACGTGGACTTATAACGAGATAGGAAAGCCTGCTTTTTATACAGATGAGGAATGCAGGACAACACATATAACCTATAACACATCATGGAAGGAAGAAAATATCACCCTTCCAAACGGTGGAGAGATACACTATTTCTACGACCTTTTGGGAAATATGATAAAGGTAACAGATCCTGAAGGAAGAAAGACCGTATACAGCCATGATAATAACGGAAACGTTCTTAGCGTGGGAACAGAAGATGAAAACAAAGAAGTAAGGATAGGAACTTCCTATACCTATGATAAACTTGGACGTATAAAGACGGAAACGGATGGGGAAGGAAACACGACATCCTATAGCTATGATAAGAACGGAAACCTTACCTGCAGGATGGATGCTTTTGGAGGAAGGACCTGCTATGAGTACGATGCAGCCGGAAGAGTCGTAAGTATGACAGACGCCATAGGAAGGAACACGAGCTATACCTATGACAGGAACGGTAACTTAGAGACAGTCACAGATCCTGCAAAAGTAGTGACAACAAACCACTATGAAAAAGGCAGGCTTATTAAGGTCACTTGGAAAGCGGAAGATACAGAAGAGATCACACTAAAGAGCTATGAGTATGATCTGTGTGGACGTATCAGTAAAGAGACAGAAAGAGACGGCTTTGCACTTGCCTATGAATACGATAAGGCAGGAAGGATAAAAACAGTAACAGGCACAAACAAAAGAGTCATGACTTACTCCTATGATCCGATGGGAAGAGTAGTAGAGACTGATGACTGCGGAGCAAAGACCCGTTATACCTATACAGGAACAGGAAAGTTAAAGAGCGTCACAGATGCTCTTGGAAACAGGACAACGTATGAGTATAACGAACTAGACCTTCTTTGCAGGATAGAAAGAGAAGGAAACGGACAGGATACAGAAGGAAACACACAACAGGACAGAAGATATCCTTCTGCTGACGGAAACGGTCATGTGACTGTATTTAAACACGACCTTTCAGGAAAACTTGTAAGCGAGACAGATGCTCTTGGCCAGAAGACCATATATACCTATGATGAGGCGGGAGACTTAAAGAGCCTTACAGACAGAGACGGAAATGAGACCGTCTATACAAGGGATAAGAACGGAAACATAACAGGAATAAAGTATGCAGACGGAAAAGAGATACTCTATAAGTACAATGCATTAAATATCCTTAAGGAAGTACAGGACAGGATAGGCCTTACAAAGATAGAGACAGATGAAGTAGGAAGAACTATCCTGGTCACAGATCCAAACGGAGAGACCGTTGGCTATGAGTACGGACCACGTGATGAAAAGACAGCCATAGTATACCCTGACGGAAAGAAAGCAGAGTACAGATATGATGCATTCGGAAATCTCATTGAGCTCAGGGAAGTATCAGACAGTGAAGAGGGAAGTATAAGGTATTCCTATAATGAAAACGGACACCTGTCAGAGAGAATATTCCCCAACGGTACGGGAACGTTCTATGACTACTATCAGGGAGGACTTTTAAAGAGCCTTACAAGCGCTGATAAGGAAGGCATACTTGACAGGTACGAATACGCTTATAACGAAAAGGGAAACAGGACCCAGATAAAGAGATACAGAAGAGGCCTTGCAAACGTAAGTGGGGTATATGCATACAGCTATGACGAGCTTGGAAGACTTACAGGGGCAGAGAAAGATGGCATAAAGAGTGCCGGTTATACATATGATGCCTTTGGAAACAGGGAGAGCCTTACAGAAGAAGGAAACAGGACGGTATACAGCTATGATGTTCTAGACAGACTGATAAGTAAGACAGAAGAAAGAGCATCAGGAAACAATACGTTCACATATGCTTATGACAGACGAGGAAACCTCACACGTGAGTATGAGGGAGATATCTTAAAAGCTATCTATGATTATAACGATCAGGGAATGCTTGAAAAGACAGTCCTTGATCCGGAGAGCGAACTTAGAAAAGAGATAAGCTATACGTATAACTTTGCGGGACAGAGGGTGTCAAAAAGGAGCGGCCTTGAAGAAGTAAGATATCTTACGGATGTAACAAGAGACCACTATAATCTCCTTGGAGAGACAAAAAACGGAAAAACAAAAACTTTTATATATGACGATAATGTAGTAAGCTTTGAACAGGAGGGAAAAAGAAACTACTATCAGCTTGATGAACTGGGAAGTACTATGTATCTGACGGGAACAGACGGAGGAGCATATAGCCCGTATGCATATGATCCGTTTGGAAACAGGCTAGATCCAAAGACCGGAAGAAGAACAGACAAGCAAGGCTATACAAAGGAAGGCAACATCATCCAACCGTTTGCGTTCACAGGGTATAGAGAAGAAGAGATTGGCCTGTACTATGCGCAGGCAAGAAGCTATGATCCCGGAGCAGGAAGGTTCACGGGAGAGGATAAAGTAAGAGGCATACTAGCTATGCCTGAGACACAGAACCATTATTCATACTGTCTGTCAAATCCTATAATAATGGTGGACACAAACGGATTGTGGCCAACAGTCCTTGTAGGAGCAGTAGGCGGAGCGATAGTTGGAGCTGTATCATATACTGTCGGAGCTGTTGTCAGTGGAGAAAAGATAGATGCTACACAGATGCTGGCCTCTGCCGCAGGAGGAGCCGCTGCAGGAGCCTTGATTGGATCGGGCGTTGTAGATCCGACAATAGTAGGAGCCGCCGCAGGAGCAGCCTCAGGATTTGTAACAGGCACAGCACAGGCTATAAATGATGTCAAAGATACAGTAAACAAAGGCGGTTCAACTAGGGATATAGCAGGATCTGTTGTAAACGGACTTGGAACTATCGCAACATCGACTGCAACAGGAGGAGTAGTCGGTGGAGTAATGGGAACTGTTTTTGGAAAACTCGGAGCCGGGGCAGCAATGGTTGTCGGTGAAATCGTAAAAGGAGGAATGGCACTTCGTGAGGAATTAACAGACGACAAAGAAGGAGTTAGATGGGGAAGAGTCGCAAGGCATACAGCCGGAGGCGTGGTAGAGACGGGTACGGCCATACTTGGATTTAAGGCATTGGGAGGAGTATTATCAGGAAAAGAGATTTCTAATACCGGAAAGAAGATAAATGCACAGTGTAAGAAAATCACAGAGTATAAAAATACTGTAAAGTCGAATTATAATGAACTAAAACAGGGAATGGTCAAAGGGTTACAAGAAAGTATGTTTAACTTCAGGAACAATTTGAATAGGCTTTTTAATCCATATTCATTTATTCCTGAGCCTGTATTGGCAGATGGGTATGCAGATTATTGCTCCTGTGAAAATGCATCAACAAATAAAGCGGTATATACAGAAGCTGCTGCAGGAAGTAGTGCGGCGGGATTTGATGAATTTGATCCAAGTAGTGCATCTAGTAAACAAAAAGGAAATTATGGAGAATATAAATCTGATGATAATCTTTCTAATAATGATATATTAAAAGAAAAAGGTTATGATCTTGAGTCAATCGGAAAAGATGCACCAGAAGGACCTAATGATAAGATTCAGAAAGGAATAGATGGACTGTACAAAAATAATGATTCAAAGTCAGATATAAAATATGTTATTGATGAATCGAAATTTGGAACTTCACAACTATCAAAAACCAAAGGGGATGTTAAGCAGATGTCAGAATCATGGTTGTTTGGAGAGGGGGAAAATCCTGAAGATAGTAGAATTTACAAGGCATTAATCGATGGCGGAATGAGTGAAGAGGAAGCAGCAACTACTTTTTTAAACATCCAAGATGCTTACGATAATGGACAGGTTGAGTGTGTGCTATCTAAAGTCGATTCAAGCGGAAATGTTTCAACCTATAAACTTAATGAAAATGCGGAGATTACTGGAGAGTGGCCGTAATAAGGAGTAAAAGATTCAATGAGGGATAATAAGATAAAAGAAAAATTTTGCAAAGCTGTATTTGATGTTGAAATACCACATCTGTCAAAAATCATAGGCGATATAGGTCAATTGGAAGAAGATGAAAAAAATGGAATACAACGATATCCAAGAAATAATAAAGATATCATTTACAAGAGGAAAAAAACATTAGTAACTGGGCTTAGAAATGTATTAGATATACAATATTCTTCCGATAATATCAAAATCAGCTTTGAGGAATTATTCAATA